>FWPV01001827.1_pt1 | contig 55473 bp, 64 predicted proteins | sample 2228371 | NCBI WGS metagenome assembly FWPV01 (sample SAMEA103939776, study PRJEB20133) | metagenome
GTACCATTTAGTGCTACTAATCTCGCATTAACTTTAAGATAGATTTCATCAAAATTTTTTCTGATCAGGGTTAGTCTCAGATTTTCGACTTTGCCTTTTTCATTTAAAAGTTCAATAAGATGAATCCTTTCATCCGGGTTTTTATAAAATGTGATTATATCTTTCCCAATAACATCGTCTGCTTTTTCATATCCCAGGATTTTAGCCATTGCATCGTTGGCTGTAATTATCCGGCCGTCTAAAGTGGTTTGATAAATTCCAATCAAAGCATTATTAAAGATTGATTTATACTTTTGCTCAGATTTTTCAGTTTGAATTGATTTTTCTGCAATCTGCAATCTTAACTTAAAATTAATCGCACTTCCTAAAATTGAAATCAAACTCATAAACACTACAAATAAGAGCGATTCTATCGTATTTGGTAGTATGTAAACTTTTTGATCATTTAATAGTATTGCTGAAGCAAAAACCAGATTGTAATAGATGGCTGCGATAATTTGGTTAACTACCTCCCAACTAAGAAATAATGCTGAAGTGAAAATCACAAGTCCCACAATCTGTGAATTAACTACAACAGTTTTAGGCATCAGATAAATCATTATTGCTGAAGAAACGATTATCGTTAGCAGAAGAATATGAACCAAAGCGGTAGAATATTTTGCTGAATTTTTTGAATTTGTAAATACCAGAATCAGGAAAGCTAATAAGGTTGCAATTAGTCGGGTAAAATAAATTTCAAGCTGCAAATGTTGATGATATCTAACCTCAAAAACCATTGCAAAAAGTCCGGAAACAGCTACCATAAATGCGATAACTCTAAGCGGCGTAACCAGATAATTTCGCGATTCCTCACGAATTTTCCGGTAATTTTCTTTTCTGAAGAATTCACCGGGATTTAGTAAAAACTTTAATAAATTTTCTTTTTTTTCCATCGAACTAAAGTAAATATTTCAGTTAAATCTACTTAAAATTTGAAATTTTAACTGATTCTTTCGTTATTTTTAACTATCAGATTAAAATATAAAAGCAAAAATGAGCGATTTTCTATATTCAATTGACCTTCTGATATTTTATTTCTTTAATCATACAATTTCCTTGCCTGTTTTAGACAGATTTTTTTCTCTTATTACAAGTGTTTCCAATTGGTATATAGCTTATGTGATTCTACTTGGAATAAGCTGGACAAAAGGCGGCTTAAGAGGAAAAGTTGCAGTTTTTGGAATTATTCTTCTGATTTTAGTGTCGGACCAGACTGGTTACCGGATTCTTAAAGAATTTTTTGCCCGTCCCAGACCTTGCGATGTGCTTTCTGATGTTATAACGCCACTTGGTTGTACAGGAACATTTTCTTTTCCTTCAAATCATGCGTTGAACAATTTTGCTGCTGCATTTTTCTTTTATAAACTTTTTCCGAACTTGAAGTGGATACTTTTTATAACCGCCGCTCTTGTCTCAATTTCAAGAGTATATTTAGGATTACATTACCCTTCTGATATTATTGGAGGTGCACTTATTGGGATATTATTCGGCTTTATTTTCGCTGAAATAGCATTATTGAGTGAGAATAAATTAATTCAGATAAAGTCAGAAAAAACCAAAAGCAAAGGAAAAAAACTTTAAGGTTACATAAATGAAAATAATTTATGCTTTTATTATATACTTATTATTTACATCATTTTCTAAAGCTGAAACTGATTCACTGACTATAATCAGACACGAATTTTATCAGTCAACTGAAGACACTTCAGCTTATGTCAGAATAATATATCCACAAATAGCAGGTTTGAGGAATTCGGCAATCCAGAATAAAATTAATTCATTCTTAAAAACTGAGTTTATGCAGGCAAATAGCTGGTTTGAAGATTTCATTGCAGATACCGATTATATCTCAGAGTTTCCTCCGGATTGGGCTTTCAGTTTTGAATGTGATTTTAGAATTACTTACAACAGCAATGAGATTTTGAGTTTAGTACTTGATTATTATGAATTCACCGGTGGTGCACACGGAAATTATTATTCTGTCGGATACAATATAAGGGTATCTGACGGAGAACCGATTTATTTAAATAACATACTTAAGCCAAATTCTATTCAAGCCCTTTCAGAATTTTGCGTTGAAGAAATATTAGATATGTTTGATGCAAATTCACTTAATGATGCCGGATTCTTTGAAGATGCATTAACTATTTCCGATGATCAGGATTTTTTTATTACTCCCGATGATTTGGTAATACAGTTCGATCCTTATGAGGTAGCGCCATTTGCAATGGGTTCTATAGAGGTAAAGCTTAATTTCGGTAAGATTAAAAATATTTTGAGAGAAAATCTTCCATTTCTTAACCAATAAGATGCATTATGTATGATTACAAGTTAATAATCAGACCGGCAACAAAGTCAGATATCCCAAACATTCTTAAGCTAATTAAAGAACTAGCCGAATACGAAAAATTGTTACACGAAGTAGTCACAACAGAAAAACTTCTTGAAGAAGTAATTTTTGGTGAGAAAAAATTTGTTGAAGTACTGATTGCAGAATTTGACAGTGAGCTGGCAGGTCAAACAATATTTTTTCATAACTTTTCTACATTTATAGGAAGACCTGGATTATACATTGAAGACTTGTATGTCAGACCTCAGTTTCGTGGGAAAGGAATCGGAAAGGCATTACTAAACGAAGTAATAAAACTTGCTAAAGAAAGAAATTGCGGTAGAGTTGAATGGGTAGTGCTTGATTGGAATAAACCAGCAATAGATTTCTATAAAAATATTGGCGCTAAATCAATGGACGAATGGACGATTTTCCGATTGACGGAGGACAAATTCTAACTTCCGCCAATCAAAAACCGGTTTATACAATCGGTTAAAATTCTCTATCTTTGCAAACAATAATTCGAATCAAATTGAATAAATGAAAGGGAAATTATGATTTCTAATCGCAGAGTTGTAGTAACCGGAATGGGAGCATTAACACCCATTGGTTTGACCGTTCAGGAATTTTGGGAAGGTATGATGCGGGGTAAAAGCGGTGCGGCTCCGATTAAAAGTTTTGATACTTCAAGAGTTGATACAAAATTTGCTTGTGAACTGAAGGGCTTTGATGTTACAAAATATTTGGACAGAAAAACTGCCAGAAGACTTGATCCATTTGCACAATATGCTTTAGTTTCTGCTAAACAATGCATTGATGATAGCGGGCTTAATATTGAATCCTTAACTGAGGAAGAAAAATCCAAAATAGGGGTAATATTTGGTAGTGGAATTGGAGGAATTCAAACATTCTATGAACAATCAGTTATAAACCGTGAGCAAGGTCCCGGAAGAATTTCTCCGTTTTTTATACCGATGTTAATACCGGATATTGCTGCAGGACATATTTCAATGCAATATGGATTTCAGGGTCCAAATTACTGTACAGTTTCTGCCTGCGCAACCGGTAACAACAATCTCATAGATTCATATTTGCTAATCAAAAACGGGCTTGCAGATCGTATGATTGCCGGAGGAAGTGAAGCTTCCATAAATGAAATTGGTGTCGGAGGCTTTAATGCTAACCGTGCACTTTCTACGAGAAATGACTCTCCGGAAACAGCAAGCCGACCATTTGATGCTACAAGAGATGGATTTGTTATGGGTGAAGGAGCAGGAGCACTGCTTTTAGAAGAACTTGAAGTTGCGTTAAAAAGAGGCGCAAAAATTTATTGCGAAATTGTAGGAATTGGTCTTTCGGCTGATGCTCACCACATTACTGCTCCGCATCCCGAAGGAACCGGGGCAATTTTGGCAATGGAAATGGCACTACGAACTGCTGGTATTTCACCAGATAAAATTGATTACATTAATATGCATGGAACATCTACTCCGCTGGGAGATATTGCTGAAACCAAAGCAATTAAAAAAGTATTTGGTGAACACGCTTATGAAATGAATCTGTCATCTACAAAAAGTATGACTGGTCATTTATTAGGTGCTGCCGGTGCTGTTGAATCAATTGCATCTATACTTGCAGTTGTAAATGATAGAATTCCACCAACTATTAATTTTGAACATCCTGATCCTGAGTGTGATCTAAATTATACTTTTAATAAACCTCAGGAACGAGTTGTTAATTACGCATTAAGCAATGCTTTTGGTTTTGGTGGGCATAATACATCGGTAATCTTTAAAAAATTTACAGAATAGACTGAGTGAAATTTTATTTATCGACATATATAATCTCCTTATTGTTATTCTCAATATTTATTTATGCTGGTGATGATCAGAAAGCAAAATTGATTGTTAAAATAACCGGATTGAAAAATGATCAGGGAACAGTGAAGGTTGCACTTTGCAATTCAAAAGAGAATTATAAAAATAACCGATCACCATTCAAGGCAGCAATTATTAAAATAGAAAACAATCAGGCAGTAGCAGTATTTGAAAATTTAACTCCAGGTAGCTATGCTATTAAAGCTTTTCACGATGAGAATGACAACGACGATTTTGATACTAATTTTTTAGGAATTCCCTCAGAGGATTATGGATTTTCAAATAATGTCCAAGGACTTTTTGGTCCCCCGTCGTGGGATTCAGCTAAATTTCAGTTGAATAAAGCGGAGCAGATTATCGAAATAAATTTGCATTAACGGGCTCAGCATAGTGATTTTTTTATTATATATGATTTTATGACTTTTTTCTTTTTGTAATTTAATTTATTGTTGTATCAGAAATCAGGCGATGGTAGAATTAAATGCCTCCTAGAGTGCTAATGGTTCCCTCCTTAGTAACCCTTGCAAACTACCATCGCCATTTTTATTATTTACTCTCAAATACGGAATCCAAAATTCCCCTGTTTACTTTATAATCAGAATATTTTACAATTACTTTTCCTTTTGTTGGCGCATCCGGCAACCGCTTTTTCCTTGAAGGTGGATTTCCATCACTACTTAAAGCTTTTGGTAGATTGAGTTTATCAATGTTAAATGAAAATATCATTTTCTCAGGTAAAGGATAATTAAAGGAATCATTGTAAGATAATTCAATAGTAAAAGTCCCGTTCGTTTTAGTCGTTGATTCAACTTTTCTTATAACTTTTTCAGCAGTATCAATCCACAATGTTGATAAGATTACATTAGATTGTTCTCCAACGGGAATTACTTTCACGACTGAAACTTTCTTACCATTAAGTATTACATCCTGCTCATAGATTGCAGTATAATTTTTTTTAGCCAGTGCAGATGGTGAGAAATCCAATCCTTCTTTTGGCAGCATTGCAAAACCTTCAGATTTTAATTTTATTTTATCTGGTTGCTTAAAGAAAATCTTCGCCTTTGAATCGGGTACTTTCAGAAAATCAACATCTACTTTTATTTCTATATCAACCTCATAATCTTGAACTCTGTTGAAATTTGAAATTACAGAATTAATTAGCTCATCAGCATTTTTTTGTTGAGGCAAAATTTCACTGATCGTAATTATCATTATTATAAGAAATATTTTTTTCATAATGTCCTCTTCAGGTAAGAATATCTTTTCTTTTGAAAATTATTATTGTAGCTCCGAAGAACAATACAATATGTAGAATCAATATACCTACTGATTTGAGAAGTTCCGGTATATCAACAGGGTTGTCAAAAAACAATTGCCACGAAGAAATGTAACTGGTAAACAGATATGGACGAATAGATTGCAATAGTTCAACATTGATTGCTGATATTATCACAAATACAATTATTACTGCCATAGTACTCACAATCGGACCAATAGCATTTTCAACCAGAGAAGAAAAAAAGAATGCAAGGGAAGCCACCACAGTCATCCCCAAGGTGGCATAACCATACGCTCCCAAAAATCTCCATAGCACATCTTTCTGTTCAAAAATAATAACCATATCACCTCTTATAATCAAGAGTTCGCCAACTCCGAAAATAAAATATCCAACAACCAGACTAATGATTGCTAGCCACAGTATTAAGAGATTAGTGTAAATCAATCCGGCAATAAACTTGGCTGTTACAAATATCTCTCTTGTTACAGGTCGTGTTAGCATCAACCTGTATGTTCCTGAAGTTGCTTCGCCCGCAAGTAAATCACCTGCTACTAAAGTAATAAGAAATGGGATATGAACTGTAAGACTATTAAGAACAATATATGAAATAAGATAGGTATTAAGAAGATTGCCAACAAAGACAAACGACTGTTGAATATTTCGTGTCATAAAATCAATAGTATCTTTTCCTTCGTAAACCATAGCAATGTGAATAATAGGGACAAGAATACCTATGGCAATAAAACCGATGTAGGTTCTCCATTTTCTGAAAATTTTATAAAGTTCTATACTAATGAGCGTTAACATCAAAGTGCCTCTTGAGTAATTTTTAAGAAGTATTCCTCCAGTGATCTGGTAGGTATGATTGAATAAACATCAACACCATTTTCAACAAGGTACTTATTCAATTGAGCAGTTTCATAATTACCGAGCGAAAACTCTATTTTGTTTGATTGTCTGCCCTTTAATTTTTCTGACCAGCTACTTTGGGATATTAATGAAATTGCTTTATCAGAATCATTTACTTCAATAGTAACAGAAAGATTTGTTGCATTTAAGAGATCTTTAACATTTCCTTCCACTTTTGAAGTTCCTTTATTAATTATAATCATTCTGTTAGCAACCTGCTCAACTTCATATAAAATGTGAGAAGACAAAAAAATGGTTTTCTTTAAGTCCCGGCTCAAATGAATTATCAGGTCTCTGATTTCTTTCATTCCCATCGGATCCAAACCGGTTGTCGGTTCATCGAGTATAATCAAATCCGGATTATGAAGGAGAGCTTGTGCAATCCCTAATCTTTGTTTCATACCGTGAGAAAAAGTTTTTACTTTACTCTTGTATCTCTCAGCCAATCCAACAAGTTCAAGAACCTCCATTATTCTTTTCCTTGGAATATCATGTCCGGAAATTTTTGCAAGTATTTCCAGATTTTTAAATGCAGAAAGGTACCCATAAAAATCAGGCTTCTCGACAATAGCACCTATATTTTGTAAAATTGATAAACGCTCGTTAAATAAATCTTTTCCGAAAATTTTTATTATTCCTTCATTCGGTTTTATAAGAGTTAACAACATTCTGATTGTAGTGCTTTTACCGGCACCATTAGGGCCAAGGAATCCGAATACATCGCCCTGATAAACATTTATATTCAGATTATTGACTGCCTTTAAATTCTTGAAGGACTTACTGAGATTTTTTATTTCTATAACCAATTCACTGTTAACTGATACCATAAAATTTTCTTCTAATTATTAATCAAAAGTAACTAATAAAAATTTTCATAACTAATACAAACTTTCTCATAAAAAAAATTTTTTTTCAAAACTTTGTTTTTTATTAATCAAGTGATAATTTGAACAAGAAAGTTTGAGCTGAAAAAATTTTTTTCAAAAATCTTGCACCAAGAAAAATTTTTGATTAGTTTCACGCCCACATTAATGTTTGGTTTACTAATCTTTAAAACCGAATAAAAATTTTTTCAGTTCAATACACACCAAAAGTAATAAACAAGTTTTTGAATAACATAACACACGGGAGTGCCTGATGCAAATAAAAAGATTTTTTACCAGTGAGGGGAAAGATCCTTTATCAGATTTTACTTTCGAAAAACGCACCTCAGAAATCAGAAATCCTGATGGCTCAATTGTATTTAAAATGGACGATGTATATGTTCCTTCTCAGTGGTCCCAGGTAGCCACAGATATTATTGCACAGAAATACTTCAGGAAAGCCGGTGTCCCAAAACTATTAAAGAAAGTAAAAGAAAAAGGAATTCCAACCTGGTTATTGCCTTCAACAGCAGATACGGAAAGACTACAGGAATTACCTGACAATGACAGATATACATCCGAAAAAGATGCCCGACAGGTTTTTCACAGATTAGCAGGCACCTGGACTTATTGGGGCTGGAAATCAAAATATTTCGACACTGAAGAAGATGCGAAAGTATTTTATGATGAGATGATGTATATGTTAGCAAATCAGATGGCAGCACCAAATAGTCCGCAATGGTTCAACACAGGTTTAAATTGGGCTTATGGAATCACTGGACCATCGCAGGGACATTATTATGTTGATCATGAAACCGGTGAACTTGTGAAGTCCACAGATGCCTATACACATCCACAACCACATGCCTGCTTTATTCAATCAATTAAAGATGATCTTGTTAATGAAGGTGGTATAATGGATTTGTGGGTTCGTGAGGCAAGATTATTTAAGTATGGTTCCGGAACCGGCTCAAACTTTTCAGAGCTCCGTGGGGCAAATGAACCACTTAGTGGTGGTGGAAAATCCTCAGGCTTGATGTCATTCCTTCGCATTGGAGACCGATCAGCAGGTGCAATAAAATCCGGAGGTACAACCCGTCGCGCTGCTAAAATGGTGACTGTAGATTTAGATCATCCTGATATTGAAGAGTACATCAACTGGAAAGTTGTGGAAGAACAGAAAGTTGCAGCATTGGTTGCAGGTTCAAAACTCTGCAATTATCATCTGAATGCAATAATGAAAGCTTGTTATGATGAGCATCCCGAGAATGACAGATTTAACAAACAATTAAACAAAAAACTTAAACATGCAATTATAGAAGCACGCAAAGCACAAATACCTAACAATTATATTGAAAGAGTAATTCACTTAGCAAAGTTAGGTTTTAAATCAATCGAATTCCCCATTTACGATACTGATTGGAATTCTGAAGCTTATGCAACCGTATCTGGTCAGAACTCGAATAATTCAGTAAGAGTAACCAATGAATTTATGAAAGCAGTTCTTAATGACGGCGAATGGAAGTTATATTGGAGAACAGAGAAGAGAAAAGCAAAGAAGCAAAACAGAGAACCAAAACCGTGCAAAGTTCTCAAAGCCCGTGATCTGTGGGATCAAATTGCATATGCTGCCTGGTCATCTGCTGATCCCGGAATCCAATTTCATGATACAATTAATGAATGGCATACTTGTCCTGCGGGTGGAGAAATAAAAGCTTCGAACCCTTGCAGTGAATATATGTTTCTTGATGACACTGCCTGCAATCTTGCTTCATTAAATCTTGTGAAATTCTATGATGAGAAAAACCACAAATTTAACATCGAAGCTTTCAGACATGCATCTCGGCTCTGGACACTCGTACTCGAAATTAGTGTTGCAATGGCTCAATTCCCCAGTAAGGAAATAGCAAAACTTAGTTATGAATACAGAACGCTTGGTTTAGGTTACGCTAATGTTGGTGCCTTACTTATGCTACAGGGAATACCTTACGACAGCAATGAAGGATTCGCTATCTGTGGAGCACTGACAGCAATAATGCATATGACTGCCTATGCAACTTCAGCAGAACTGGCTAAGCAAGTCGGACCATTTCCCCGATATGAAGAAAATAAAGACAATATGCTGAGAGTAATCCGCAATCATAGAAGAGCGGCTTATAATGTACCTAATGAAGAATATGAAGGACTAACAGTGTTCCCTGTCGGAATCAATCCGAAATATTGTCCGTCTGATCTGCTTCAGGCAGCACGAGAAGATTCTGATCGTGCATTGGAACTCGGTACTTTGTATGGCTTCAGAAATGCGCAAGTTACAGCTATAGCGCCAACAGGAACAATTGGACTTTTAATGGATTGCGATACCACAGGCATTGAACCGGATTTTGCGTTAGTAAAATTTAAGAAGTTGGCTGGAGGCGGATACTTTAAAATTATCAACCAATCAATTCCTCCTGCATTGGAAAAACTTGGTTACAATAAGGATCAGATAAACGAGATAATCAAATATGCTAAGGGAGCCGGAACACTGGAAGGTTGCCCTTATATTAACCCGCAGTCGCTAAAAGCAAAGGGATTTACTGACGAAATAATCAATAAAATTGACAAAACCTTACCTGCTGTTTTCGATATCTCATTCGCATTTAACAGATATACTATAGGTGATGAATTTTTAATTAAAACTCTCGGCTTTTCAGCAGAAGAAATTAATTCCTACGATTTTGATTTATTGCAAAGACTTGGATTTTCAAAACAGGAAATCGCAACGGCGAATGACTACATCTGCGGAACAATGACTATCGAAGGTGCCCCATTCCTAAAGCACGAGCACTACCCTGTCTTTGACTGTGCAAATAAATGTGGAAAGAAAGGAACCCGTTTCATAAAACCAAGCGCTCACATTAAAATGATGGCTGCAGCTCAACCTTTTGTATCCGGCGCGATATCAAAAACGATTAATCTTCCGAATGCGGCATCTATCGAAGATATTAAGGATGCATATTTGCTCTCGTGGAAACTTGGAACCAAAGCCAATGCTATCTACAGAGATGGATCAAAACTTTCGCAACCGCTCAATACATTAACTGAGGAAGAGACAGAAGCCATTCTTGAGGAAAAAGAGAAGAATGATATTGTAAAAGTTGCTGAAAAAATTATTCACAGATACATAGCTAAAAGAAGAAGACTTCCGGACCGCCGAAGCGGATATACTCAGAAAGCTAAAATCAACGGACAATCTGTTTATATAAGAACCGGCGAATATGAAAATGGACAGCTCGGCGAAATCTTTATTGACATGCATCGTGAAGGGGCAGCATTCAGAAGTTTGTTAAACTGTTTTGCTATTTCTATTTCGCTCGGGTTACAACACGGTGTGCCTTTGGAAGAATTTGTTGATGCTTTCGTATTTACCAAATTTGAGCCGAGCGGTATTGTTACCGGGAATGACAAAATAAAAATGGCAACATCAGTAATAGATTACATTTTCCGCGAGCTGGCAGTAACATATCTCGGAAGAAATGATTTAGCTCATGTGAACGATGAAGAGATTTCTGCAAAAGCTTCAAGAGGCATTGTTAAAAAAATCAATGAACCTGATTTCGAAAGTGAAGAATTGGTTAGCGAGAGAGTTGTAGAATTGGATCGAAATAACATTGAACAGTCCGGCTACTCACCATCGCCTGCAAGTTTTGGAATGAGTTCAGGTTCAAAACAAAATGGTCTTACGGCTAAAGTTAAAAAGGCAATTGAAAGTGGTTACACTGGAGATATCTGTCCCGAATGTCAAAGTATCACAATGGTAAGAAACGGAACTTGCTTGAAATGTATGACTTGCGGTGCTACAACAGGTTGTAGCTAAAAGAAGCAAACTAATTTGGAAAAGCTCTCCTGCTTTTTTCAGGAGAGTTTTCCATTTTAAAAGGTATTATCTTCAACCACTCTTCTGGCACCCATAAATCTTTTCGAGTAATAATCTTCATCCAAAGAGGAAATCATAACACCGCCTTTTGTACTTGCATGTGCGAATAATCCATCGCCAATATAAATTCCAACATGTCCGGGTCTGACTCTTCTTCGGGTATTAAAAAAAACTAAATCACCAAATTGAAGCTCTTCCTTATTAGCAACTACTTTTCCCTGATTAAATTGATCTCTTGCTGTTCGATTCAGATTAATATTTAATGCATCCTGATAGACTGATTGTGTAAATGCACTGCAATCAATGCCGTTTAACGAACTTCCGCCAAATTTATAAGGAGTATCAAGGTATTTAATAATTTCCATTATCAATCTCTCACGGGTACTCGTTTGTTCATCACTCAGATTTTCATTTTTTTCAAGCTGCTTCATTATTTCAGAAATATTGTAATTTGATTTTTCTTCGGGTAGGTCGTCGGGATCAAGGTAGTCAATTATTTCATCAGATTCATCATAAACCAGAGTATCGGGAACAACGGCTGATTTTGTTTCGGTTTTGGATCGATCATCTTTTCCATATCTGATAGTTTGTGATGATGGCGAACAACCTATGTAGATGAATATAAAAAGAGAAAGTACAATAATTTTTAGTAAAGAACTCATTAATTAGCCCAGATAAGATTTTAAATTTTTGCTGCGGGAATTATGACGAAGTTTTCTAATAGCTTTTTCTTTTATTTGTCTGACCCGCTCACGGGTCAGATTAAATTTTTCCCCAATTTCTTCCAGGGTCAGTGGTTGGTCAGAATCGATACCAAAATATAGTTTCAGAACTTCTTTTTCTCTTTCATTAAGAATCTTAAGCGCCCGTTTTATTTCCTCTTTTAATGATTCAGTCATCAGCTCATTGTCAGGAGATGGTAATTCATCATTAATTAAAATATCATGTAAACTACTTTCATCACTCTGACTAAATGGTGCATCCATTGACATTGGTTTTCCATTCATTTTCATCACATCACTTAACTCATCAACATCCATTTCAAGAGCTTTTGCAAGTTCCTCAGGACTCGGTTCGCGTTCAAATTCCTGTTCGAGATGGCTGTATGCTTTCCCGATTTTGTTAAGTGTTCCGACACGATTTAAAGGTAGTCTTACGATTCTGGATTGCTCAGCAAGTGCCTGAAGAATTGATTGTCTTATCCACCATACTGCGTAGGATATAAATTTAAAGCCCCTTGTTTCATCAAATCTTTTTGCAGCTTTCATTAAACCAACATTTCCTTCATTTATCAGATCTCCAAGTGATAATCCCTGATTCTGATATTGTTTGGCAACACTGACTACAAAACGAAGATTGGACTTGATGAGTCTTTCCAGAGCAGAAGTATCTCCATTTCTAATTTTTATTGCTAGCTCAATTTCATCCTCTGCAGTCAGCAATGGTTCCTTAGCTATTTCACTAAGATATTTATCAAGCGATGCTGCTTCTCGATTTGTTATTTGCTTATATAATTTCATTACTTTTCTCTCATATTAACAAACATTTTCCCAATAACATAGATTTTCAAAGAAAGAAAATTATAGCTAACAATTTTACATTTATGCTGAGTTAAGATAATAAAGCTAATAAAAATTATAAACTGAATTTTTAAGAAAACTAATTCAGATTTTTTTTCGCGATTTATTTTCAGATTCGGTTTTTACACTTCCGTGTTTGTATTTTTCAGGTGAGTTGGTTGCTATAACAAGATTATTCTTTAGAGCGACAATATAGAACAGGCAATCATTGTAATTCCTGAACATATTATTATAAAGTGGAATTTCTAAGGAATAACGACTGTTAAGTCCGAGGACTTTTATTGCATAAAGTAATTTTTTTACAGCAAGCTTATGTTCCTCCGTTTTAGCCGAAAAGAATAATTCGCTCGCATTCAGAACGGTTGTAAAACACTCGCCCTTTATCATCAATCGAGTAAGGAATGATCTTTTCTTTTTGTTCGTATGAACAAGGTGGTTATATAAAACATCGGTGTCTACTAAATATTGAATACTCATATAATTACTTTATTAACTTAAAATTCGTGCCCGACAATGCCCCTTCTGATTTAAGAAAGTCAATCACAAATATTTCGTCAAGTTTCTGAACATTTGATATCCTTTCAATCAGTTTGACTTCGGATTCTGATAATCCTTCAAAACTTTTTTCCGGTATAAAGATTCTGTAGTTATACCCTGCTTCAAATTTTATGAAAACATTTTTTGGGTTTAGAAAATCGTGTATTTGCTTTTTCATAAGATGGAATTACTATTGATTAAGAAAACTTTCACCTGAAAGTTCATTAGGCACCTTGAAATATTCAGCAACTGTTTTTCCAACATCTGAAAATGTTTTACGGATTCCCAAATCAAATGCTCTTTTGTTTTTACCATAATAAAGTACCGGAACATATTCTCTGCTATGATCAGTACTTGGAGTTGTAGGATCATTTCCGTGATCAGCTGTAATGATCAAACGATCATTTTCTCCTAATTTATTTATGAGTTTGGGTATAAAATCATCAAACTCCTTTAATGCTTCATAAAATCCTTTTGGATCATTTCTATGCCCAAAATAAACATCAAAGTCAACAAGATTTACAAATATGAACGACGAAGACACCATTGACACATATTCCAATAATATCTTCATACCTTCAGAGTTTGTTTTACTATGCTCAGGAACATTTATTCCACGATGATTGAACAAATCATTTATTTTTCCAATTGCTATAGTATTGATGCCGTGCATTTGAAGATAATCTAACACTGTACTGGAGGGTGGGTTGAGCGAATAATCTTTTCGGTTTGTAGTTCTTATGTAATTACCATTTTCTCCCACAAAAGGTCTCGCGATAACTCTTCCGACAGCCAAGGGTGGAATTAAAATCTGATTACGTGTTATCTCACAAACTCTGTAAAGATTGTCAAGACCAAAGTGTTCTTCGTGTGCAGCTATCTGAAATACCGAATCTGCTGAAGTATAAACTATTGGAAAACCTGTTCTGATGTGTTCGTCACCGAGTTCTTTGATAATTTCTGTTCCGGATGCAGACTTATTCCCCAAAACACCTTTAACACCAGTGAGCTCAATAAATTTTTGAATAATGTCATCCGGAAAGCCATTAGGGAAATAAGTGAAATCAAAATCTATTTTCAATCCGGAAATTTCCCAATGACCTGTTGTGCTGTCTTTACCTTTAGAAACTTCCGCCATTTTTCCAAACGAAGCCATTGGTCTGGAGACAGGATTTAGACCTTCAATCTGGATAATATTTCCCAACCCAAGTTTCTGAAGGTTCGGTAATTGAATAGCTCCTAATGCCTTACTGATATTTGCCAGAGTATTGCTCCCTATATCACCGTAAAGTTCAGCATCCGGAAGTTCGCCTACTCCAACTCCGTCAAGAATAATTACAATAAAATTGTTCATTAGGTTTTTGGGGTTAGTTAATATTTCTTACTGTGTTTCCACCTTTTTCGACTGCCTTTTGCAGAGCCAGGTTTGCATTCTCCAAAACTTCATCAACATCGGTTTTACCGGTTGTTGTTGCTACTCCGATAGAAATTGTATAAGTATTTTGTTTCGAAATTACATTTACAGGGCGACGAGCAACTTTAACTCTCAGTTTTTCAGCCCAGATATAAACTGACTTTGGTTCTGTATTGAAAAAATGAACTGCAAATATTCTTTCATCCAATCGTCCGAAAATGGTCATAGGAGTTAAATCTTCCGAAATAGATTCCGCTACAGCTTCAAGTACTTTCGGAAAAGGATCACCATCAAATAACGATTCCTGTTCAAGAAAATCATCAATCTTAATCAGTGCAAGCGCTCCCTGTGCTTTAACCGAATATTGTTTGATTAAATCTTCAATTAATCTTTGCTTAAAACTGTCAGCATTTAAAGCTCTTGTATCCAGGTCTAAAGCAATCAGACTTTTCAACAATTTTTGGGAAGAGTGTGAATAGATAATGTAAGCAATAATATTAACTGCGCTTTGCAGAAATTTAACATCTGCAGTCGTGTAATGACTTTTTTTCAGGCTCTCAAAACAAAGGATACCATAGTTCTGGTTAGAATAAACAATCGGAATAGCCAAGAATGACCCATCGAGAGTAAGGTCTTCGTTTTTAATAAACCGCTTATAGTTCTCTGGAGACATTTCATCAATTTTAACTGGCAATCCTGTTGTAATTGCTTTTCCCACAATTGTTGATGATAAATCAACCTGAAGACCTTGTCCAATATATTTTAATGAAGTATTGTTTACAACTTTTACAACTTCAAATCGCTTTTCGACAGGTTTATAATAAACAAATGTAAAAACATCCCATTCGATTAAGTCTTTCATAGAAACTTGTATTGCATTAAATAATCCTTCTTCACTCTCGAAATCGGATTCCGGACCTATCAGATTTAATAAAGCTCTTAATCTGTTTTGTGAAATGATGTCTGAATGTTTCTCTTCAAATATTTGTATTATCATCGTAATCACCCTCACGAACCTTCCAAGAGAATAAATAGTTTCAATACCAAAAGCGTCATCCATTTTGGAATCCATTGCAAGAATACCGATAAGACTATTTTCATAAAAAAGCGGGACGCCAACGAAGCTTCTTATTCCCTGAGGTTTATCGTAGTATCTGATTACATCAGCTTCTGCAGTTGGTGAAATGTTACTTAGTAATTCCGGTTCACTTCTTTGAACTATTTTGCTTAAAATATCATCTTCAATGTCAAACTTTCGGTTACTTATATCATTACTTCCTGATACAAATTTTTCAATGCTAAGTTTTTCTTTTTTTCTATTATACCAAAAAAACAATGCAGAATGTGCTGAGTAAGCGTCTTTAATTACGGCCAGAACTTTTTCCAATGCGAAAGAAAATTTTCCATCGTTTCCGATGCCTGCCGGAAGTTCTTCCTTTGCTATTTCCTCAAATCTTTCCTTTAAATCCGGCGGAATTAATTTTGTATCCGATGGTCTGACGAAATTTCGTTTATAATTTTCAGCAGTTATTACATTAACTTCTTTATTTTTTGAAACAATTACGAAGGATTCTTCAGCATCAGAAGTTGCTGAAGGAAGATACTCAATATCAGTTTCCTCATTTGTGTCAATCGAAAATTTGCCATCAAACCTGATTGAGTCTCTCAGAAAAATTATGAACGCAACATAGATTACCATCAATGCAATTGTAATTACCCGAATAAGCAAATCATCAGTGAAGAATAAAATTGCTGCTAAAACGGGCACAATAAGAAAGATGAGCAATCGTTTTCTTTGTCTTTTATTCATCAGGGAACTTTACACTAATATACTTTAAAATAAAAATAACTTTGTAAGCAAATTTTATCAAACAAATTGAAATCTGAAAGTGTTTACGAATAAAAAGTGGTTGAAAGATAACTTTTAATTTCTTTTTTTCCTGTTCCTTTTACAGAAGAATAAAAGAATGTATTGTGATTAAGTTGGGCTTCGGGAAAAACTTCTTTAAGTTTTTCAAATGATGGTTTAAATTCTGATTGCTTCAGTTTATCAGATTTATTTAACAAAAACAGATAAGGGATATTTAACTGCCTTAATAAGCTATTAAGTTGAATATCCAGTTCAGTAGGTTTATGTCTTGAATCAATTAAATGTATAACAAGATTTATGTAGCCAGATTTTAAAAAAAACTCTTCAACAAGCTTTCCCCACCTATTGCGTTCTTTTACACTAACCTTTGCATATCCATAACCTGGTAGATCGACAATATAAAATTTATTATCAATCTGATAATAATTCACAGATCTTGTTTTACCTGGAGTAGAACTTATTTTTGCTAAATCTCTTCTGTTAAAAAGCGAATTTATAAAAGATGATTTCCCAACATTAGATCTGCCACAAAGGACAATTTCTGGTAATCTTAATTTAGGGAAATCATCCATGGAATACACTGATTTAACAAATTTTTGTTCTTTAAACATAAATGAATAAAAAAAGAGTAACCGGAATTCCGATTACTCTTTCATATTTAATTGATGGCTAAATTATTTTTCTTCTGCAGTTTGAGTAGCTGCTTCTTCAGAAGCTTTTTGTTTTTCAGTTTCTTTCTCCAGAGCTTTTTGTTCACGCTTTTCTTTGCGCTCTTCAGCTTTTTTGTTGGCAACCTCATTATAATCAACTAATTCAAGAATTGCCATCTGAGCAGCATCGCCCACACGATTTCCAAGTTTAATAACTCTTGTGTAACCACCCGGTCTATCAGCTATCTTCGGAACAATTTCAGCAAAAAGTTCTTTAACAACTTCCTTGTCTTTGATCTCACTCATAATTAACCTTTTTGAATGAAGATCATTTCTTTTCGCCTTGGTAATAAGCTTCTCCACAAAAGTTCTGGTTTCCTTTGCTTTAGCTAAAGTTGTTTTGATTCTTTTATGTTTCAATACAGAAGTTGCAAGCGAACGCAGGGTTGCAGTTCTGTGTGAAGCAGTTCTTTTTAATTTTCTTCCTTTTACTCTATGTCTCATAAATCAACCTATCTGGGATTAATGATTATCTGATTCGTCTTTTAAGTATTTGTCTACATCCATTCCGAATTCAAGTCCCATACTTTCAACAATTTCTCCAAGCTCAGCAAGAGATTTTCTGCCAAAGTTTCTGAAGCGGAGGAGTTCCTGTTCATCTCTTCTGACCAAATCAGCAATTGTTCTGATATTAGCAGCTTTAAGGCAGTTATGTGCCCTTACACTTAGTTCAAGATCATCCACATTAGTTAAGAGCATTTTTTTTATTTTCTCAAATTCACTGTCTTTAGCAACTGTGGTTTCTTCTTCTTCCTGTTCAAGATCAAAGTTGATAAAATACTGAATATGATCTTTCAGAATTTTAGCTGCCTGTGTCAATGCATCATCAGGAGTGATTGATCCATCGGTTTGAATTTCAAGAGTAAGTTTTTCATAATCATTTTTATCACCTATACGCACATTTTCAACTTCATATTTAACATTTTTGATAGGTGTAAAAATGGAATCAATCGGAATTACTCCGATGGTTTGATCCGGTTGAACATTTTCAACAGCAGGAACATAACCATAACCTCTTCCAACTCTTAATTCAACATCAAACTTTGCATTTTTATTTAAAGTAGCTATATGCAAATCCGGATTAAGAATTTCAACTTCATTTGTAGCTTTCTGAATATCAGCAGCTTTCCATTCACCCTGACCATTGAAAGAGAGTTCAATCTTGCCGGGTTTTTTACTTAAAAGAATCATTCTTACCTGCTTTAGGTTAAGAATAATTTCAGATACATCTTCAACTACTCCTTCAATAGTAGAAAATTCATGAAGCACGCCGCTAAACTTAACAGAAGTGATAGCAGCTCCGGGAAGTGAAGACAGAAGTACTCTTCTTAGTGAATTTCCAAGAGTTACTCCGTATCCTCTTTCGAGAGGTTGTAAATAAAATCTACCAAATGTATTCGTATAACTAGCTTCATCGAGTACAAGTGCTTCAGGCATCTTGAATGATAATCCGCTCATTTATTGTCCTCTTAATTATTCAAAAATAAAATTATTATTTGGAGTAAAGTTCAACTACCAATTGTTCATTTGCGTTCAGTGGAATATCTGCTCTTTCAGGTATCTGAACGAAAGTTCCTGACAGAGATGCTTTATCCACAGTAATCCAGTTATAAGTATTATCCTTTACTCTTTTCAAAGAATTATGTATTGCATCAAGCTTCTTACTTTTTTCCTTAACCTGAATTACATCGCCGGGATTAAGTAAATACGATGGAATATCAACCAAATGATTATTAACTAAAAAATGACGATGCTTAATTAATTGTCTTGCCTGCTTTCTTGAAGAAGCGAATCCGATCCTATAAACAACATTATCTAATCTTCGCTCAAGAAGCTTAACAAGGTTTTCGCCTGTTTTACCTTTCTGCTTTATTGCTTTTTCAAAATAGTTTCTGAATTGAGTTTCAAGCAGACCATAAATTCTTTTTATCTTCTGCTTTTCTCTAAGCTGAACGCCGTATTCAGAAATTTTAGCACGGCGTGAAACTCCATGTTGACCAGGAGGATAGTTTCTCTGCTCAATTGGGCACTTATCTGTAAAACACTTTTGCCCTTTCAGAAACAATTTTTGTCTTTCTCTTCTACATAGTTTACAAACTGAGTCTGTATATCTTGCCATTTATGAACTCTCCGTTAAATTAAACTCTTCTTTTCTTTGGTGGTCTACATCCGTTATGAGGAATAGGAGTTACATCCTTAATTGATGTAATCTCAAGACCTGCTGTGTGTAATGCTCTGATAGCCGCTTCTCGTCCTGAACCAGGACCTTTAACATAGACCTCGACTTTTCTTAAACCCATATCATATGCTTCTTTTGCAGCGGCTTCTGCCGAGACCTGAGCTGCAAATGGTGTATTTTTTCTTGAACCTTTGAAGCCGTTTTTACCTGCAGACGACCATGAGATTGTATTCCCATAAATATCAGTGATGGTAACAATAACATTGTTAAAAGTTGCTTTAATATGAGCGATACCATTCGCATCAACATGAGCGCGCTTTTTAACTTTTTTTGCTGTTTTAGCCAATTCAAATCCTCCGAATTACAATTATTATTTTTTAGTAGGAGCTTTTTTCTTCCCAGCAACAGTTTTTCTTTTGCCTTTTCTTGTTCTGCTGTTGGTTCTGGTTCTTTGTCCGCGGACAGGTAAACCTCTTCTATGCCTCAATCCACGGTAAGCACCAATATCCATTAATCTTTTAATATTCTGCTGAACTTCAGATCTTAAAGCACCTTCTACTTTGTAGTCGGCAGTAATCACTGCTCTTATTTGTGCAACTTCCTCTTCGTGAAGTTCACCGACTTTTTTATTAGGATCGATATTAGCTTTCTGAAGAATTTCAGCAGCGGTTGTTCTTCCAATACCATAGATGTATTGAAGACCATATAAAATTTTTTTTGCTTTTGGTAAATCTACACCTGCTATACGAGCCAAAGATAATCTCCTTCTTTAATAATATTAACCTTGTCTTTGTTTATGTTTTGGGTTTTTGCAGATTACTCTGACCACACCCTTTCGTTTTATTATCTTGCACTTATCGCACATCTTTTTGACTGAAGCTCTTACTTTCATTTTATTATCCTACTTATATCTGTAAGTTATTCTTCCTTTTGTTAAATCGTATGGAGATAATTCAACAGATACTTTATCTCCGACTAAAATTTTAATGTAATGCATTCTCATCTTACCAGAGATGTGAGCAAGAATTTCATGACCATTATCTAACTTAACTCTGAATGTTGCGTTAGGTAAAGTCTCGGTTATTACTCCGTCAACTTTTATTGGTCCCTGTTTAGCCATTATGCTATTGTCAATATCTCCGGTTTATTTCCGTTTACCAAAATAGTATGTTCAAAATGTGCAGAAGGTAAGCCATCTGCAGTAACAACCGTCCAGCCATCGTCTAAAGTTTTAACACGCCAATCTCCAGCATTAACCATTGGTTCAATTGCTAAAGTCATTCCGTTTTTAATTTTTGGTCCGGTTCCTTTTATTCCATAATTTGGAATAGACGGATCTTCATGCAAAAATCTTCCAACACCGTGTCCGCACAAATCTTTAACAACTGAAAATCCATTTGCCTCAACATAATCTTGAACTGCTGATGAAATATCATGAATTCTGTTTCCAACGATCGCCTGTGCAATTCCTTCATAGAGTGATTTTTCAGTAACCTCTAATAATTTTTTTTTCAATTCCGAAATCTCACCAACACCTACAGAAAGCGCAGCATCACCATAATAATTATCTTTAAGGACTCCAACATCAATTGAGATGATTTCTCCTTCTCTCAGAATTCTTTTCCCCGGTATGCCGTGAACAACTTCATCATCAATTGAGGCACAAATTGACCCAGGGAAAGGTTTTGTTCCGGGCTGAGAGTACCCTTTGAATGCCGGAATACCTCCATTGCTTCTGATATAATCTTCGGCAATTAAATCAAGTTCTTCAGTTGTTACCCCAGGTTTTATTTTCGATTTAATGAGTTGTAATGTTTCAGCAACTATTTTACAACTCTCAGCTATGTAATCAATTTCTTTTTTACTTTTTATAAGTATCACGAAAAATTATCTTCTGCCTTTAATCTTGCCTGATTTCATAAATCCATCATAGTGTCTCATAAGCAAGTGGGATTCAATCTGTTGTAAAGTATCTAAAGCAACACCTACAATAATTAACAAGCTTGTGCCGCCAAAAAATTGTGCAAATTGTCCGGTTACTCCCCAAGCAGAAACAAATGCAGGAAGTATCGCAATGATAGCCAAAAAGATTGAACCAGGTAATGTAATCTTAGTTAAAATATTATCAATAAAATCCGAAGTTTGCTTTCCCGGTCTGATTCCCGGTATAAATCCTCCCTGCTTTTTCATATTATCGGCAACATCTTTTGGATTAAAAGCGATTGCCGTATAAAAATAAGTGAAGAATATAATCATCAAAGCATAAATAATAGAATACACTGCTGACTGATAATGAAATAAATTTGCAACTGATTGTAAAAACTCATTATTAGGGAAAAATGACAAAACTGTATTTGGTATGAACATAATTGCCTGAGCAAAGATAATAGGCATCACACCAGCTGTATTGACGCGAAGTGGAATATACTGAGTTACCCCACCATATATCTTTCTGCCAACAACCCGCTTTGCATATTGGACCGGAATTCTTCTTGTACCTTGCGTTACAAGAACAACACCAGCAATTATCAGAAACATAAATGCAAAAATTATTATCTCAACTATAATTGATCTTTGACCTGCCTGAATTAATCTATATTCATCGAGCATCGCAAACGGGAATCTTGCTATAATTCCGATAAAAATAATGAGAGAAATTCCATTACCTATACCTTTTTCAGTAATTTGCTCGCCCATCCACATCATAAAGATTGTACCTGAAGTCATTATCACAATTGTTGATAAAACCCAACCTATTCCTCTAACCGGATCGGGAACAATAGGCAATCCGTTAACTTCAAGATTTAATAATCTTACAGTAACGCCCCACGCCTGCATAGCTGAAATAAGCACAGTGCCATACCTGGTAAGCTGAGTAATTTTTTTTCTGCCTTCCTCACCTTCCTGCTGAAGTTTCTGAAAATAAGGAACTACAGCGCCAAGTAACTGAAGAATAATTGAAGCTGAGATATAAGGCATAATTCCTAAGGCAAAAATTGCTGCATTGCTGAACGCTCCTCCAACGAATAAATCGTATAATCCGAACAAACTATCAGAGGATTGATTCTTCATACTCTCGGTAAGTAATGCAGCATCAACACCCGGTGTTGTAAGATGTGAACCAAGTCTTACAATAAATAAAAGAACTAAGGTGTAAATTATCCTTTGCCTGAGTTCGTGTATTTTAAAGATATTTCTGAAGGTATCAGTAAATTTAGACATTTATTACCATCTTAAATCTTTGTGATTGAACCACCAGCAGCTTCTATCTTCTGCTGAGCTGATTTACTAAAGGCATTTGCCTGAACTGACAATTTGATTTTTAATTCTCCTTTACCAAGAATTTTAACCGGCTTATTAACTGATGATATTAAACCAAATTTTTTAAGATCTTCTAAGGTCAATGTTTTATTATCAAGGGCATTTTCATTTGCAATTCTCTGCAGCGCATTAAGATTAACTACCTGATATTCGGTTTTGAATATATTTGTGAACCCGAATTTTGGAATTCGTCTCTGCAGAGGCATCTGTCCACCTTCGAACCAGACTTTGAACTTTGCACCAGACCTTGACTTCTGTCCATTCATTCCACGTGTTGCCTGACCACCATGACCAGATCCTTCACCACGAGCTACGCGTTTTCTGTTTTTCTTAGCACCTTTCGCATATTTAAGATTACTTAAAATATCCATATTAATTTCCTGCTTATTCTTTTACTGCTTCTACTTTTACTAAATGACTTACTTTCCTGATCATTCCTCTTATCTGAGGAGTGTCATTGTGGATTTTTGAATAATTGGGCCTGCCTAAACCCAGTGCTTTAATGGTTCTTTTTTGATCTTCAGGACGATCAATAATACTTCTTATTTGTATGACTTTAATCTTCGACATTTTAACCTCAATTAGCAAATAATTCTTTAACGGTGACTCCTCTTTTAGCTGCCATCTTTCGTGCATCGGTTTGTTGCGTGAGTGCTTTAAGAGTAGCTTTTACCTGATTGTGCGGATTACTTGAACCAAGTGATTTGGTAAGAACATCAGTAATTCCGGCAGCTTCAAGCACAGCTCTAACTCCACCGCCGGCAATAAGCCCTGTTCCAGGTGAAGCTGGTTTAAGAAGCACTTTACCTGCTCCATATTTCCCGATAATTTCGTGCGCAACAGTTCCTTTAATAATCGGAACCTGCACTAAGTTTTTCTTAGCGTCATCAACACCTTTAGAGATTGCATCAGTAACTTCATTTGCTTTGCCAAGACCAACTCCAACAATGCCATTTCCGTTTCCAACGACAACAATAGCGTTAAAACTAAATCTTCTACCACCTTTTACAACTTTAGCAACTCTGTTGATGTGAACGACTTTTTCTTTTAATCCTTCAACATCTGTCGGCTTTGCAACTTTATATTTATTCTCCACTTTATACTCTGCTTTAATTATTAGTTAAACAATTTTTCCTTTGGCTGCCGGGAGAGGATTCGAACCTCTACATACGGCTCCAAAGGCCGCTGTCCTACCATTAGACGACCCGGCAAGATTCAAAACTTAAGACCGCCTTCTCTGGCACCATCAGCAACAGCTTTTATTCTCCCGTGATAACGGAAACCATTTCTGTCGAATACTACTGTTGTGATATTGTTCTCAAGAGCTTTTTTCGCAATCAGATTTCCAACAAGCTTACTTTTAGAAATCTTGCCGGAGGATTTTTTAATATCATCAAGAATTTCTTTAGATAAGCTTGATGCGGCTACCAAGGTTTTACCTGTAGTGTCATCAATTATCTGTGCATAAATCTGATTGAGACTTCGGTAAACTGATAATCGCGGTCTTTCAGCGGTACCGAAGATTTTCTTTCTGACCCTTATTTTAATTTTTTCTCTTTTTTTTGTATCTCTCTTAAACATTATAAACTCCCAATCTCTTATTTACCAGCTGTCTTACCGGCTTTTCTTAAAATCTGTTCATCAGAATATTTGATTCCTTTACCTTTATATGGTTCAGGTTTTCTGAATGATCTTATTTTTGAAGCAACCTGACCAACGAGTTGCTTATCTATTCCTGAAACTATAATCTGTGTTGGAGTTGGTGTTTCCAATTTTATTCCAGAAGGTGGAATAAAGTAGATTGGATGTGAATATCCAATTGTAACTAAAAGGTTTGATCCTTTCAGTTCTGCTTTATAACCAACACCAACAATATCCAAAACTTTTTTATAACCTTCAGAAACACCTTTAATCATGTTTTGAATTAATGCTCTCGTTAAGCCGTGTAAAGCACGATTTTCTTTCTGATCATCAGGTCTAGTTACCTGAATAACATCGTTCTCCAATTTAACAGAAATATTCGGGTGAACGGTTGATTGAAGTTCACCTTGCGGACCTTTTACCTTAACAACTTGTCCGCTTATTGTTACAGTTACTCCTGAAGGTATTTCAATAGGTTTTTTACCAATTCTTGACACTTTATCTCTCCAACTAAAATTTTACCAAATGTAGCAGATTACTTCGCCACCAACTGACTGGCTTCTTGCCTGTTTATCAGTAAGTAATCCCTTTGATGTAGATATAACTGCAGTTCCAAGACCATTTAAAACTCTCGGTAGTTGCTCTGCAGGTTTATACACTCTTAAGCCTGGTTTACTAATTCTTCGTAAACCACTAATAGCCGGAACCCCTCCACGATATTTCAACTGAATGCGAAGAATATTCTGCTTGTTATCCTCGATAATTGTATAGTCGTGAATATATTTTTCATTTTTCAGAATTTCAGCGATCTGAATTTTCATTTTCGAAGCAGGTATATCAACTCTAAGCAATCTGGCTTTTGATGCATTTCTGATTCTTGTTAAAAAATCTGCTATCGGATCTGTAACTGCCATTTAATAACTCCTTTTTTACCAACTTGACTTTTTTAATCCGGGAATTTCACCTCTGAGAGCCATCTCTCTTAACACTAGCCGTGATACTCCAAACTTTCTGTAATAAGCTCTTGCGCGACCAGTAAACATACATCTGTTTTTCAATCTTGTAACAGAAGAATTTCTCGGAAGCTTTTGAAGAGCTTCATAATCTCCTTTTGCTTTCAGTTCTTCACGAAGTTTTTTGTATTTCTCGTAAAGTTTTTTTCTTTTTTCGTCTCTTACTATTGAACTTAATCTTGCCATTAAATTATTCCCTTTTAAGCTTGGTTAACTTCTTTTTTTCTAAATGGAAATCCGAAACTTCTTAATAATTCATAAGCTTCGTTATCAGTTTCTGCCGTGGTTACAATTGTAACATCCATACCAACAATTCTGCTAACTTTATCAACATTTATTTCCGGAAAAATTATCTGTTCTTTAATACCCAGGGTATAATTACCTCTTCCATCAAATGATTTATCAGATAAACCTCTGAAATCTCTAACTCTCGGAAGAGCTATGTTTATGAGTCTGTCCAGGAACTCGTACATCTTTTCTCTTCTGAGTGTAACGGTTGCACCGATGTTCATCCCGGCACGAAGCTTAAAGTTAGATATAGCTTTTTTAGCTTTTCTAACGCTTGCTTTCTGACCAGTAATTGCCTCTAATTCCTTAACTGCCTCTTCAAGAATTTTAGGATCAGAAACTGCTGCACCAAGTCCCATATTAACAACTATTTTAGAAATCTTGGGAACTTGCATAACATTTTTGTAATTAAATGTTTTCATAAGTTCTGGTGCAACTACATTTTTGTAGTACTCTGCAAGTCTGCATCTGATTTTTATATTATCAGCAGATGAAGCAGTAACTTCAGCTTTGGTAGAAGTTTTTTGCTGCCTGGATTGTTTATCTGTTTGTTTAGTTTTCTTTTCAGCCATTATCTAAAATCCCAAAATTAGTTTACAACATCTCACCGGAAGCTTTGCTAACACGGGCAATTTTTTTCTTTCCGGTTTTTTCATCCAAAATAATTTTTGCGCCTATTCTGGTTGGTTCATTTGTCTTTGGATCGATAATCATCACATTCGAAATATGAATAGGAGCTTCTTTTTCAAGAATACCGCCCTGAGGATTTCTTTGAGAGGGTTTCGTATGCCTTTTCCTCAAATTAATTCCTTCAACAATAACGCGTGATTCTTTTGGAAATACCTTCAGAACTTTGCCGGTTTTTCCTCTGTCATTACCGGCAATTACAATTACAGTATCGTTTTTCTTTATTTTCATTCTCATAAATCCTTATAAAACTTCAGGAGCTAATGACACAATTTTTGTAAATTGTTTTTCTCTCAACTCACGGGCAACCGGTCCAAATATACGGGTTCCTCTGGGTTCGCCCTGATTGTTAATAAGAACAGCTGCGTTTTCGTCAAAACGGATATATGTTCCGTCCTTTCTTCTTACTTCTTTTTTGGTGCGAACTACAACTGCTCGTGAAACTTCACCTTTTTTTACGGCACCATTTGGGATAGCTGATTTCACTGATACAACAATTGTATCACCAACTGAGGCATAGCGTCTGTTGCTACCACCAAGAACTCTGATGCAACGGACCCGTTTAGCCCCGGAATTATCAGCTACAACAAGATTAGTTTCTTCTTGAATCATTTTTTATCAAACTCCTTACTTGGCTTTTTCAACAATTTCTACTAAACGCCATCTTTTTCTTTTGCTAAGAGGACGTGTTTCCATAATTTTTACTTTATCACCGATAGAGCATTCTCTCTTTTCATCGTGAGCCAAAAGTTTTGTTGTTTTCTTAAAATATTTTTTATAAATGGGATGAGCAACTCTTCTTTCAATTGCAACAGTTATAGTTTTATCCATTTTGTTACTTACAACAATACCAATTCTGGTTTTTCTCAATCCACGATTTTCCATTAAGATTCAGCTCCTTCTCTGGTTTTGCTATTAGCTTCTTTCTGAGCTTTTAGTTCTCTTTCTCTAAGAACTGTTTTCATTCTTGCAATGTCTCTTCTGACGAGTTTTAGTTTAGCAGTATTAGTTAACTGTTTTAAATGATGGGAGAAGCGAAGATCTACAAGATTTCTCTCTTCTTCCTGAATCCTTTTTACCAACTCGTCGGTGCTCATTTCTCTAATTTCATAAATTTTCATTTGAATATCCTCTATTCGTAATCAGGTCTTTGAACTACTTTAGTTTTAATAGGTAATTTATAAGAACATAGCTTTAATGCTTCATTAGCTAGTTCTTTTGAAACACCACCAACTTCAAACATAATTCGTCCGGGTTTAACAACTGCAACCCAGAATTCCGGTGCTCCTTTTCCTTTTCCCATTCTGGTTTCAAGAGGTTTTTTACTAACTGGTTTATCAGGAAAAATTCTTATCCACACTTTACCATCCCTTTTCATCGAACGCGACAGGGCAACTCTGCACGCTTCAATTTGTCTGCTTGTAATCCAAGCCGGTTCTAAAGCTTTTAATCCGAAATCTCCAAAAGCAACTGACGAACCGCGATACGCTTTACCTTTTCTTCTACCTCTTTGTGCTTTTCTGTATTTAACTCTTTTGGGCATTAACATAAGAATAAACTCCTGGAAAAATTATTCTGAAACTCGTTTGCCCAGAATTTCTCCTCGGCAAATCCAAACTTTAATTCCGATTGAGCCATAAACTGTTTCGGCTCTTCCGTGTGCATAATCAATATCTGCTCTTAGTGTATGAAGTGGAATTCTCCCTTCTTTATATTGCTCTGCTCTTGCAATTTCAGCTCCAGCCAAACGACCTGAACACATAATTCTTATACCTTCTGCGCCCATTCTCATTGCAGCGGTAATAGCCATTTTCATTGCTCTTCGGTAAGAAACTCGCCCTTCAATCTGACTAGCAATGTTTTCTGCAACCAGATATGCATCAAGTTCTGGTCTTTTAATTTCGGATATCTGAACTTTTACATCTTTATTACTTATAGTTTTTAATTCTTCTTCAAGCTGTGTAATCTCTTTACCGCTTTTGCCTATAACAACTCCAGGACGAGAGGTATGAATATTTACTATGATATTCTTTGATGTTCTATCAATTACAATTCTCGAAATGCCAGCTTTCTTTAATCTGTTTCTGATATAAGCTCTTAGCTTACTGTCTTCCTTTAATTTTGGAGCGTATGATTTCTTTTCATACCAGTTGGAATCCCATCCTCTAATTACTCCAACTCTTAATCCGATCGGGTTTGTTTTCTGTCCCAAAAATATTCCTCCTGATTTTAAGCTTTACTGGCTACTACAATTGTTAAATGACATGATCGTTTTCTAATTCTGTAGGCACGACCCATTGGAGCCGGCGAAATTCTTTTTAAAGTAGGACCTTGATTTACAAATACTTCTTTAACATATAAATCTTCCGGTTCAACTCTTTCATTTTCGTTGGAATTAACTGCATTCGCAACTGCTGATCTTAAAGTTTTCTCAACATGCTTGGCAGCTGCTTTCGGAGTGAAATGCAAAACTTCCAACGCTCTTTCAACAGACATTCCTCTTATAAGATCAACAACCAATCTCATTTTCCTTGGAGATGAACCTATATATTTATTTACTGCTCTGGCTTCCATAATATTTTCTCTAACTAATTATTAACCTTTTGCTGCTTTATCCGCTTTAGTTCCGGGATGACCCCTGAAAATTCTGGTTGGGGCAAATTCTCCCAATTTATGGCCAACCATATTTTCAGTGATATAAACAGGAATCATCTGTTTTCCATTATGGACAGCAATAGTGTGTCCAACAAATTCAGGAATAATTGTAGATGAACGAGACCAAGTTTTTACAATTTTTTTCTGATTAGAATCGTTCAGTTTTTTTATTTTTTCATAAAGTTTATAATCTACAAATGGACCTTTTTTTACCGACCTTGGCATAATGTGATTCCTATTACTTACTTACGTCTTTTAATAATAAATTTATTTGATTGTTTTTTTCTTTTTCTTGTTTTCAGACCTTTAGCTTTCTGACCCCAGGGCGAGACCGGGTGACCTCCTCCTGAAGTTTTTCCTTCTCCACCACCCATAGGATGATCTACAGGGTTCATCGCAACACCTCTTGTATGAGGTCTTATACCAAGCCATCGACTTCTTCCAGCTTTCCCAATGCTGATGTTTTCGTGTTCGGCATTTCCAACAACTCCATATGTTGCATAGCATTCGCTTCTAACCATTCTAACTTCACCTGAAGGCATTTTGAGCTGTGCATATTCACCTTCTCTAGCCATTAGCTGAAGTGATGTACCAGCGCTTCTGCCCAATTGTCCACCCTTGCCGGGTTTTAATTCAACATTATGAATAAATGAACCCAATGGCATTTCTTTAAGTGGAAGAGCATTTCCAACTTTAATTTCGCTTCCTGGTCCTGACATAACTGAATCACCGACCTTTAATCCATCGGGTGCAATAATATATCTTTTCTCTCCATCGGAATAATGAAGCAGAGCTATTCTGCAAGTTCGATTGGGGTCATATTCAATTGAAAAAACTTTTGCAGGAATACCGTGTTTATCCCTTTTAAAGTCTATGATACGATATTTTCTTTTATGGCCACCACCACGATGTCTTGCAGTAACCCGACCTAAATTATTTCTACCACCGGATTTCTTTAAAGAAACCAGTAATGATTTTTCTGGTGTTTCTTTAGTAATCTCTTCAAAAGTAAAATTTGTTCTGAATCTTGTTCCCGGTGTAACCGGTTTTAACTTTTTTATACCCATTTTTTATCCTGACTATACTTGCTCAAACAATTCTATTGTTTCACCTTGTTTAAGAGTAACGATAGCTTTTTTAAATTTAGCCGTTCGCCCTTCGAACCTACCGCTTTTTCTGAACTGAGTTTTTGTTTTTCCCTTGTAGTTGATCGTTTTTACATCAACAACATGGACATTAAACTTTTGTTCAATAGCTTTTTTAATTTCGATTTTATTTGCTTTAGGATTTACAATAAATCCATACTTGCCTTTATCAGCAGTAAGATTTGTCATCTTTTCAGTAATTAGCGGTCTGATTAAAATCTGATGCATATTAGTTCACCGCCTCTCTTGACTTTGATAAAATGTTCTGCAAAACATCAACTGCACTTTTCTGCATAAGCAAAACCTGATTGTTCAGTAAGTCATATGTTGTTGCTTTCGCTGCTTCGAGTATTTGAACTTTCGGAATATTTCTTCCTGATTTATAAACTTCAGGTTTATAATCACCTGTTAGTAAAAGAACTTTTTTACCACTTAGTTTTAATGATTCAATTACCTGAACAAAATCTTTTGTCCTGGGCTTTTCAAAAGAAAAATCTTCTACAACAATCAACTGTTCATCTTTAACTTTATAGCTTAATGCTGATTTACGTGCAAGCTGTTTAACCTTTTTCGGCAGATCCTGTCTGTAATCTCTTGGCCTTGGTCCAAAAATAGTTCCCCCACCAACCCAAAGAGGTGATCTGATAGTACCTGCACGAGCTCCACCCCGACCTTTTTGTTTCCAGGGTTTTTTACCACCACCTCTAACTTCTCCTCTTTCCTTCGCCTTGTGAGTTCCTTGTCTCTGATTAGCAAGATATGCTTTAACATCAAGGTATATAGCGTGGTCATTTGGTTCGATTGAGAAAATACTTTCCGAGAGTTCTATTTTCTCTCCGCTTTTTGAACCATCTATTTTTAATACATCAATTGTCATTTTTTACCACTTAATTCTTTATCAGTTCTACAATAGAGTTAATTGCACCGGGAACAGCTCCCTTTATAAAGACTAAATTTCTTTCCGTATCAACCTTTACTATCTTTAGTCCTCTAACGGTTACATTATCGTAGCCCATTCTTCCCGCCATTCTCTGACCTTTGAAAACCCTTGAAGGGTATGAGCTTGCACCTATTGACCCTGGTGCTCTTACGCGATCGCTTTGGCCGTGAGTGGTCATTCCGATTCCACCAAAACCATGTCTTCTTACTACACCCTGGAAACCCTTACCTTTACTTTTGCCGGATACTTTAATAATATCGCCTTCATTAAAGATTGAGCATTTAATTTCATCACCAATCTTGAATTCATTAACATTAAAGTTTTTGAATTCTCTGAGGACACGCATTGGTGAAACATTGCTTTTCTTAAATTGCCCCGCCAAGGGTTTATTAACTTTTTTCTCCCTAACACTGCCAAAACCTAACTGAAGCGCCTGATAGCCATCTTTTTCCGTAGTTCTTATGTTAACCACAGTACAGGGACCTGCTTCAATCACGGTAACCGGAATGACTTCTCCATCATTCCCAAAAATGCTTGTCATTCCTAATTTTTTTCCGATGATACCAGACATCTTTACTCCGAAATTCATTAAAGCTTAATCTCAATATCAACACCCGCCGGAATATCAAGTTTGCTTAAAGACTCGACGGTTTTGTTGTTTGAATTATGAATATCTATAATCCTCTTATGTGCCCTGGTTTCAAACTGTTCTCTGGATTTCTTATCAACATGCGGAGATCTTAAAACAGTAAAAACAGTTTTCTTTGTTGGAAGCGGAATCGGTCCAGAAACAACAGCACCAGTGCTTCTAACAGTTTTTATAATTTTTTCTGTTGATTTATCAATCAGAATATGATCGTACGATTTCAATTTTATTCTAATCTTTTGTCCGGGCACTTAAAATTCTCCTTATTTTTTAGACAAGAAAAGGGAGAAGATTTCTCCCTTTTTCATAATCATAAATTTATTATTCGATAATCTTTGTTACTACACCAGCACCAACAGTTCTACCACCTTCACGAATAGCGAATCTTAATCCTTCTTCCATCGCAATTTCTGAAATTAACTCCACTGTTAATTTAACATTATCACCAGGCATAACCATTTCAGTACCTTCTGGCAACTGAGCAACACCGGTAACATCAGTTGTTCTGAAGTAGAACTGTGGTCTGTATCCATTAAAGAATGGAGTATGTCTTCCACCTTCATCTTTTGAAAGTATGTAAACTGAACCTTCAAATTTCTTGTGTGGAGTAATGGAACCAGGTTTAGCCAACACCATTCCTCTCTCAATTTCTTTTTTATCAACACCTCTGAGAAGCAAGCCAGCATTATCACCAGCAATAGCTTCATCAAGTTCTTTTCTGAACATTTCAATACCAGTTACAACAGTTTTCTTATGCACGCCTAATCCAATGAGTTCTACTTCTTCGTTAAGTTTGATTTTTCCTCTTTCAACTCTACCTGTAGCAACCGTTCCACGACCAGTAATTGAGAATACATCTTCTACCGGCATTAAGAATGGTTTGTCTATATCTCTTTCCGGAAGAGGGATATAATTATCAACTGCGTCCATCAAGTCCCAAATGCACTGATATCTTGGATCATCAACTGGAGCATTTTCCTGTCCGGCTTCAAGGGCTTTAAGAGCAGAACCTTTTACTATTGGGATTTCATCGCCTGGAAATTCATATTTAGATAAAAGGTCTCTTAATTCAACTTCAACTAATTCAATCAACTCGGGATCATCCACCATATCAATCTTATTCATAAATACAACGATTCTTGGAACACCAACCTGACGAGCTAAAAGGATATGTTCTCTTGTCTGAGGCATCGGACCATCGGTAGCAGCAACTACAAGGATAGCTCCATCCATCTGAGCTGCACCAGTAATCATGTTTTTCACATAGTCAGCGTGACCCGGGCAGTCAACATGTGCATAGTGTCTTTTCTCAGTAGAATATTCTACGTGAGCTGTTGCGATTGTAATACCTCTTTCTCTTTCTTCAGGGGCATTATCAATACTATCGAAAGTTCTTACCTGGGATAAACCTTTTTTCGCAAGCGCCATAGTAATGGCAGCAGTTAAAGTAGTTTTACCATGATCTACGTGACCAATAGTACCTACGTTAACGTGAGGTTTACTCCTGTCAAATTTTTCTTTAGCCATCGGAATCTCCTTTTTATTTTTCTTCTTTTAGTTTTTTAATTCTTAATTATGTAGCTGCTGTTGTTCTCTTTGATGTTGATTTCTCGGCAATTTCTTCTGCAATTGATTTTGGGACCTCTGAATAATGATCAAATTGCATTGTGTAAAGCGCTCTTCCCTGAGTCATTGAGCGTAATACAGTAGCGTATCCAAACATTTCAGAAAGCGGCACGAATGCCTTAATAACCTGAGCATCTTTACGGGCAGAGAATCCTTCAATCTTTCCTCTGCGGGAATTTAAATCACCCATAACATCACCAAGGTATTCCTCAGGTGTAATAACTTCAACAGACATAATTGGTTCGAGCAAAACCGGATTAGCTTTTCTTGCTGCTGCCTGAAAAGCCATCGAACCAGCAACTCTGAAAGATATTTCATCTGAATCTACATCGTGATAAGATCCATCAAATAATTTTGCTTTTATATCGACCATCGGAAAGCCAGCGATAACTCCGTTTTTCATTGCATCCTGAATACCTTGTGAAACCGCTGGAATATATTCCTTCGGAACAACACCACCAACAATTGCATTTATAAATTCATAACCCTTACCTGGTTCATTAGGTGATAATTCAATCCACACATGTCCATATTTTCCTCTTCCACCAGATTGCTTAACAAATTTACCTTCTGCCTGAACACTGGTTGTAATTGTTTCTCTGTAGGCAACCTGGGGTTTACCAATATTAGCTTCAACTTTGAATTCTCTTTTCATTCTATCAACAATAATCTCTAAATGTAATTCACCCATTCCGCTAATTAAAGTTTGACCAGTTTCTTCATCTACTTTTACTTTAAATGTAGGATCTTCATCAGAAAGTTTCGATAAAGCTTCAGATAATTTATCCTGATCTGCTTTAGTTTTAGGTTCAATTGCAATCTGAATAACAGGCTCGGGGAATGTCATTCTTTCAAGTACAACCGGATCGTTTTCGGTGCAGAGAGTATCGCCGGTTTTAGTAAACTTTAACCCGACAGCAGCAGCAATATCACCGGCTCTCACTTCTGATATTTCTTCTCTATGATTAGCATGCATCTGCAATAATCTACTAATTCTTTCCTTCTTTCCGCTAACTGAATTAAAAACATACGAACCGCTCGAAAGTGTCCCTGAATAAACTCTAAAGAAAGTAAGTTTACCTACATAAGGATCATTCATTATTTTGAAAGCAAGTGCAGTGAATTTTTCATTCTCATCGATTTTTCTTTTTACTACATCATTCATCCCAATATGATGTGCTTCAATTTCTTTCAAGTCAGCAGGAGATGGAAGAAAATCTACTACTGCATCAAGAAGTTTCTGAACACCTTTATTTTTGAATGATGAACCGCAAAGAACAGGTACAATCTTAAGTTCTATAGTTGCTCTTCTCAAAACAGCCTTAATTTCATCAGGGGTAATTTCTTTTCCTTCCAAATACTTTTCAAGTAATGAATCATCAACATCTGAGACTGCTTCGAGCATTTGGGTTCTGTATTTATTAGTGATTTCTAAAAGATCTTTCGGAATTGCGATTTCATCATAAGTTGTACCCAAGCTATCTTCGTGATACATTCTGGCGTTGTTCTGGATTAAATCAATTACTCCAACAAACATATCGCCTTCACCAATTGGTAAATTGATTGGAATCGCATTAGCACCGAGTCTCTCCCTCATCATTTCTACTGCATGATAAAAGTCTGCACCAATTCTATCCATTTTATTAACAAAAGCTATTCTCGGAACTCCATATTTATCAGCTTGACGCCAGACAGTTTCCGACTGCGGCTCAACACCACCAACAGCACAGAAAAGAGCGACTGCACCATCCAGAACTCTTAGTGATCTTTCAACTTCGACAGTGAAATCAACATGTCCGGGTGTATCAATAATATTAATCTGATGGTTGTTCCAATAACAGGTAGTTGCAGCACTGGTGATAGTAATACCTCTTTCCTTCTCCTGTTCCATCCAATCCATGGTTGCTGCGCCATCGTGTACTTCACCAATTCGATGTGTTTTACCGGTATAATACAGAATTCTTTCTGTAGTAGTTGTTTTACCGGCATCGATATGTGCCATAATACCAATATTACGAACTTTATCTATACTAACTTTATTTGCCATAATATATCAAAACCTGCCTTACCATTTAAAGTGAGCAAAAGCTTTATTTGCTTCTGCCATTTTATGAGTATCTTCTTTTTTCTTAACGGATGAACCTTCATTATTTGAAGCAGCTAATAGTTCTCCTGCCAATTTTGCCGCCATTGATTTTTCGCCACGAGCACGGGAATAAGTTTTAATCCATCTCATTGCCAAAGCAGTTCTTCTTTCAGGTCTAACTTCCGTCGGAACCTGATAAGTTGCACCACCTACTCTGCGGCTTCTAACTTCAATAACCGGAGCTACATTTGAAATTGCTTTTTTAAATACTTCGAGTCCGGACTTTTTAGATTTTTCTTCTATTATATTAAACGCAGTATAAACAATATTCCTTGCAGTGGATTTTTTTCCACGAAGCATAATACTGTTTATAAATTTTGCCACCAAAATATCATTATATTTTGGATCGGGCTTAACATATCTTTTTTCTGCTCTTCGTTTTCTCATAATTATTTAGCTTTTGGTTTTTTAGCTCCGTATTTAGAACGTCCTTTTTTACGATCTTCAACTCCACTCGTGTCAAGTGTACCCCTGATTATATGGTATCTAACACCCGGCAAATCTTTGACTCTTCCGCCGCGAATCATAACAAGTGAATGTTCTTGCAGATTGTGCCCTTCACCGGGAATATATGCTGTCACTTCAATATTATTTGTTAGTCTAACACGAGCAACTTTTCTGAGTGCAGAGTTAGGCTTTTTAGGTGTAGTAGTGTAAACTCTTGTGCAAACACCTCTTTTTTGAGGACAACCTTCCAAAGCCGGAGCCTTGTTTTTAGAAAGAATTTTAACTCTTCCTTTTCTTACCAATTGATTAATTGTGGGCACAAATTCTCCTAATAATTAACTTTTCATTTTTTTTCAGACTTCAAATATATCCTTTAGTTCAAATTTTGTCAAGAAAATTGAACTAAATTTATTCATAACATACAGGTCTGTGATAATCAATAATGATTAACTGTTTTGACTTTCTCTGATTTCAGTAGTCCTTGGTTCTGTTTCTTCAGACTTAAGTATAATATTTCTGTATTTTTTTAGTCCTGTACCAGCAGGAATCAGGTGACCCATCACAATGTTTTCCTTTAATCCAAGCAAGTGATCTGTTTTTGCTTCAATTGCGGCATTAGCTAATACTTTTGTAGTCTCCTGGAAAGATGCTGCGGACAAGAAACTTTCAGTAGAAAGTGCTGCCTGAGTTATTCCAAGCAAAATATGTTCAAATGTTGCTGGTTCCGCATCTCGGGCAATAATTTCCTTTTTACCTTTCTTTTTCAGATCTGCATTTATCTCACGATACTTACTCTTTGGAATTAACTGACCATTCCTGAATTTCGAATCTCCCTTATCTTCAATATAAACCATATTCATAATTCGGTTATTTTCCTGAATGAATTCAACGCGATCAACCAAATCTTCTTCAAGAAATTTTGTATCTCCGGGTGAAACTACCTTCACTTTCTGCAACATTTGTCTAACTATTACTTCGATATGCTTATCGTTTATTTTAACACCTTGAAGGCGATAGACATCCTGTATCTCGTTTACAAGATATTCCTGAACTGCGCTGGTTCCTTTTATAGCTAAAATGTCGTGTGGATTAACAGGTCCGTCAGTTATTTTTTCACCAGCAGGTATTTCATCACCATCCTGAACCAAAATGTGCCTTTGCAACGGGACACTATATCTTTTTTCGTCAGAGCCATCGATTGCCTGAACAATAATTTCACGCGCCCCCTTCTTTCTTGTTCCGAATTTTACAATACCTTCAATTTCAGATACTATTGCAGGTTCATGTGGGCTTCTGGCTTCAAATAATTCTGTAACACGTGGTAAACCACCGGTAATATCACGGCTTTTGGCGGTTTGCTTGGATATTTTAGCAAGCGTTGTACCTGCAGAAACTGACTCTCCTTCTTCTACGCTCAGATAGGAACGAACGGGTAAATTGAATGATTTAACTTCACCATTATCAGTTTTTATTAATATGCTTGGAGTTAAATTCTTGTCTTTAGATTCCAGCACAACTTTCTGAACATGTCCTGTCTGCTCATCTGTTACCTGTTGTAGTGTTACTCCATCGATCAAATCAACAAACTTAACAACCCCGGCAACATCTGTAATAATAAGAGAGTTGTATGGATCGTGATTATAAAGTGGTTGTCGTTTTTTAACCGGTTGACCATCATTCACAAGAAGTTCGGCACCATAAGGAACATCATATTTTTTCAACTGTCTGTTATTTTCATCCAGGATCTCTATTACTCCCCTGCGACCAGTAACTACTTTAACTTTTATATCAGGACCACCAAAAGGATCCTTATCAATTTTTTCTACAAATTGAATTCTTTCAAATCTTACAATACCTTCCGTATTCGTTTCAACCTGACTCTGAGATGCTATACGAGATGAGGTTCCACCAAGGTGAAATGTCCGGAGAGTAAGCTGAGTTCCTGGTTCACCTATTGATTGAGCAGCAATGATTCCAACTGCCTCTCCGATCTCAACCATTTTACCCGTTGTAAGATTGCGGCCATAACATTTAGCACACACGCCCCGCTTGGATTCACAAGTCAACACTGTTCTGATATAAACTGAATCAATATTTGCGTCTTCGATTCTCTCAGCTATCTCTTCGGTAACCATATTTCCAGCTTCAATGATTAACTCATCAGTCCGCGGATCATAAACATCCTGCTGAACAACTCTTCCGGTAATCCTTTCGGCAAGTGGCTCGCGTTCTTCTTCAACATCCTTTAAAGCTCTAACTTCAATTCCTAAAATTGTTCCACAATCTTCTTCTGAGATTATGACATCCTGGGCAACATCAACTAATCTTCTTGTGAGGTAACCAGCGTCGGCAGTTTTTAATGCAGTATCCGCAAGACCTTTTCTTGCACCATGCGTCGAGATGAAGTATTCAAGTACTGAAAGACCTTCTTTAAAATTTGCAACGATAGGGTTCTCAATAATTTCACCAGCTTGCCCGGTCAGAGATTTCTGTGGCTTCATCATTAATCCTCTCATACCTGCCAGCTGACGAACCTGTTCTTGCGAGCCTCTTGCACCAGAATCAACCATCATATGCAAAGAGTTGAATCCCTGATTATGATGACGGATTTTTTCCATCAATGCTCGTGCGACATTGTTTGTAGTGTGTGTCCAGACATCTATAATTTTATTGTATCTTTCAGCATCAGTTATAACACCCATTTCGTGTTCATTCAGAATAGCTTCAACTTTTTTATTTGCCTGTGCAATTAATGTATCTTTCTCTTCAGGCACCACCATATCAATGAAACTTACTGATATTCCACCAGCTGTTGCATATCTGAATCCTAAATCTTTGAGATCGTCAAGAAACTTGGCAGTAACTTTGTTACCTAGTTTCATGAACATTTTACCAATAATGCTGCTGAAAGCTTTTTTTACAAGTAACTGATTTATAAAGCCCATTTCTTTCGGAACAATACGATTGAAAATTATTCTGCCAACGGTAGTTTCAATCATTTCTCCATCAATTCTCACTTTTATTTTCGCATGGAGCCCAACAACTTTATTGTCATAAGCTATAATAACCTCTTCAGGTGAAGAGAAAGTCATTCCCTCTCCCAAATCACCTTCCTTCATTTTGGTAAGGTAGTAACAACCCAATACTATATCCTGAGTAGGAATAACAATCGGGCTACCATTTTGTGGTGAAAGGATGTTGTGACTGCTCAGCATCAGGAGTATTGCCTCAAGTTGCGCTTCATAAGACAGAGGTACATGCACCGCCATCTGGTCACCATCGAAGTCTGCATTAAATGCAGTACAAACCATCGGATGAAGCTGAATAGCGCGTTCATCAATCAATACCGGCTGAAATGCCTGAATACCTAATCTGTGCAATGTGGGCGCTCTGTTTAATAATACGGGATGACCTTCAATAATTTTAGCAAGAATTTCCCAGATAATCGGATCTTTTCTATCAACAACTTTTCTTGCGCTTTTAACTGTTTTGTTGTGTCCGCGCTCAATAAGTTTTCTGATAATAAATGGTTTGAAAAGTTCAACAGCCATGTCTTTTGGAAGTCCGCACTGATGCAATTTAAGTTCAGGACCAACAACAATTACAGAACGACCGGAGTAATCAACTCTTTTTCCGAGAAGATTCTGTCTGAATCTGCCTTGCTTACCTTTAAGCATATCACTTAAAGATTTTAATGGTCTGTTGCTATCGCTTCTTACAGCACTGCCACGTCTTGAATTATCAAACAAAGCATCCACTGCTTCCTGAAGCATTCTCTTTTCATTCCGAAGAATCACTTCAGGAGCTTTAATGTCAATAAGTCTTTTTAATCTGTTATTTCTTATAATAACTCGACGGTAAAGATCGTTCAAATCACTAGTTGCAAATCTTCCACCTTCCAGAGGAACTAACGGTCTTAGCTCAGGCGGAATTACTGGAATATAACTCAGAACCATCCATTCGGGACGATTAGGAACTTTACCTTCTTCCTCCTTGAAAGCTTCAATAACACGGAGTCTTTTAAGAAGATCTTGTTTCTTCTGCTGAGAAGTTTCTGTTTTCAATTGTTCTCTCAATTGAAGGGACAGTTGTTCAATGTTAGTCTTTTTTAATATTTCCTTTACAGCATCGCCACCGATTCTGGCTACAAATTTCTTGGGATCTTCATCATCAAGTTTTTCATTCCCATCCGGCAAAGAATTAAGAACTTCGTAGTATTGTTCTTCAGAGATCAAATCCAGCCGATTCAACCCTGTGGGTCCTGGGTTTAAGACTAAGTATGATTCATAATAAATTACTTTTTCCAATTCCTTTAAGCTTAAGCCAATGATATTCCCGATCTTGGAAGGCTGTGTTCTGAAAAACCAGATATGAACAATCGGAACTGCAAGAGCAATGTGTCCCATTCTCTCTCTTCTAACACTTTTCTGGGTAACTTCAACACCACAACGATCGCAGATAATTCCTTTGTATCTGATTCTTTTATATTTACCGCAGTAGCATTCCCAATCTCTGGTTGGACCAAATATTTTTTCACAGAAAAGTCCATCTTTTTCTGGCCTGAATGTTCTGTAATTGATAGTTTCGGGTTTTGTTACCTCACCGTATGAGCGCCCGAGAATATCATCAGGACTAGCTAAGCTAATTGTGATACTATTTATATCTTTCATTGCATTTTCTTGAATTCTAAATGCCATTTGATAATCTCCTAATTTCTATTTAAGGATTTATACACCTTTTAATTAATCTTAATATCGAGCCCAAGACCTTGTAATTCTTTGACCATTACATTAAATGCCTCAGGAATATTTGGTTCAGGTAGATTTTCTCCTTTAACCAAAGCTTCATATACTTTAGCTCTTCCTGCAACATCATCACTTTTTACCGTTAGAATTTCCTGAAGTACATGAGAAGCACCATATCCTTCTAAAGCCCAAACTTCCATTTCTCCGAATCTCTGACCACCAAATTGAGCTTTACCTCCAAGCGGCTGCTGAGTGATGAGCGAGTATGGTCCAATTGACCTTGCGTGAATTTTATCATCAACAAGGTGGCTAAGTTTAAGCATATAAATATATCCGCAAGTAACCTTCTGATGGAATTTTTCACCGGTTCTTCCATCATACAAATCAGTTTTTGATCCGGGATCAATTCCGGCTTTTTCTAACCAATGCTCAACATCTTCTAATTTAGCACCATCAAAAATCGGTGTGGCAAATTTGACACCCATTTTCTTTCCTACCCAACCAAGAACTGTTTCATACAATTGTCCAAGGTTCATTCTTGAAGGAACACCAAGAGGATTTAGAATAATGTCAACCGGAGTTCCATCTGGAAGGAATGGCATATCTTCAACAGGAACTATTTTTGCAACAACACCTTTGTTCCCATGTCGTCCAGCCATTTTATCGCCCACAGAAAGTTTTCGCTTTTTGGCAACATAAACTTTTGCAAGCTGAACAATTCCGGGAGGCAATTCATCACCGCTTTGAATTTTAACTTTTTCTTTTTTGTACTCTTCTTCAATATCAACTTTAATATCAAAGTAGTTTTTGAAGAGAGTTTTAACCATATTATTTACTTTTTTAGATTCGAACCAATCTGCAGTATAATCAAGCTTAGTCACATCTTCCATTTCAGAAAAAGTCTTTTCCTTAATTGTTGTACCACTTCTAAGCACCACACTTCCATCTAAATCTCTTATTCCTGTAGTGGTTTCTCCTTCAGTAATCTTAGTAAGTTTTTCTACAAGTTTATTATAATGCTGCTGTAGTTTTTTTCTAAAGTCCTGATCAAGTTGTTCAAGTGCTGCTTTCTCTTGTTTCTTCGATTCATTATCTCTTTTCTTACGACTGAACAATCTTGTTTTGATTACGGTACCTCTTAACCCCGGCGAAGCACGTAATGAAGCATCTTTCACATCGCCCGCCTTATCACCAAAGATTGCGCGAAGGAGTTTCTCTTCCGGTGTAGGATCAGTTTCTCCCTTTGGAGTAATTTTTCCTATCAGAATATCACCTTCTTTTACTTCGGCACCTTCTCTTATGATACCATTTTCATCAAGATTTTTAACAGCTTCTTCGCTTACGTTAGGAATTTCTCTGGTTAGCTCTTCTTCACCTCTTTTTGTTTCCCTAACCTGTAATTCAAATTCTTCAATATGAATGGAAGTATAAACATCTTCCCTAACAACTCTTTCACTAATGATGATTGCATCCTCAAAATTATAACCTCTCCAAGGCATAAATGCTACGAGAACATTTCTGCCAAGGGCAAGTTCACCCTGATCTGTTGCAGCACCATCGGCTAATACATCCCCTTTTTTAACACGTTGACCTTCTTTAACGATTGGTTTTTGATTAACACATGTTTCCTGGTTTGTACCCTGAAATTTTGTGAGTTCATAGACGACTTCTCTTGTGTCGTTAAAGCTTGTAAGTGCTTCGAAGCTATTTGGATTTATATCATATTTGACAATTATTCTGTTAGCATCTACACTTGCAACAATGCCATCATCTTCTGCAATCAGAAGAGCTCTGGAATCATAAGCAACTTTCCTTTCCATACCTGTTCCGACAATTGGAGCTTCCGGTTTCAGTAATGGAACAGCCTGTCGCTGCATGTTAGAACCCATTAAGGCTCTGTTGGCATCATCATGTTCAAGAAAAGGAATTAAGGCAGCAGCTGCGCTTACAATCTGAGCCGGAGCAACATCCATATAATGAACTTCCTCAGGATGAACGATCGGAAATTCACCCTTATATCTTGCCTTTACTCTTTCATTAATAAATCTTCCCTGTTCGTTAATCGGTGCATTCGCCTGAGCAATGATAAATTTATCTTCCTGCTCAGCAGAAAGATATTCAACCTCATTCGTAACTTTTCCTTTTACAACTTTACGATAAGGTGTTTCAAGGAATCCATATCTGTTTACACGAGCATAAATTGTAAGCGAAGATATAAGACCGATATTCGGACCTTCAGGGGTTTCAATGGGACAAAGTCTTCCGTAATGCGTATAATGAACATCTCTAACTTCAAAACCTGCTCGCTCGCGGGTAAGACCGCCAGGGCCTAAAGCTGACATTCTTCTTTTATGGGTCATTTCAGCCAGAGGATTAGTCTGATCCATAAACTGAGAAAGCTGATTAGTACCAAAGAAAGCGTTGATAACGCTGGTGATTGTTCTTGCATTAACTAAATCCTGTGGCGTAAAGTTTTCTGTATCGCGCATATTCATTCTTTCTTTAATGGTTCTTGCCATACGCGCCATACCGACATTAAATTGCTGTGAAAGCTGTTCACCAACTGTTCTGATCCTTCGGTTTCCTAAATGATCGATATCATCAACCGGTGCAATTCCATTTTTCAGATCAATTATATATTTCATTATGGCAACAATATCTTCGTTCGTAAGTACGGTCGTAGTTTCCGGTACATTAAGTTTAAGTTTATCATTCATTCTGTGACGACCAACTTCTCCCAGATCATATCGCTTATCGTTGAAGAATAATTTTTCGATAAGCTGTTCTGCAGATTCCAAATCAGGAGCTTCACCTGTTCTTAATTGTCTGTAAATAGAATAAAGAGCTTCCTCACGCGAAGTAGAAGTATCTTTCTGAAGAGTATTAACGATTAAATCCTGATCAGGTGATCTGTCGGACTTGATAAACTTGAGATAATCAATTTCAGCTTCTTTAACTCTTTCAATATCTTCTTCACTAAATATAGCACCTCTGGTAAGGAAAATTTCGCCGGTTGACATATCAAACAAATCACTCGCTACCATTCTTCCGACAAAATTTTCAAGTTTTGATTTTTTTACAGGAATTTCATCAACTAAATCGAATAGTTTTAAAATTTGTTCATCAGATTCATAACCAATTGCGCGTAACAGAGTTGTAGCAGGAAATTTCTTTCTTCTATCGATATAAACATACATTACATAGTTAATGTCAGTGGCAAACTCCACCCAAGAACCTCTCAGTGGAATTATTCTGGCAGTATAAATAGGAGTACCATTTGGATGATAAGTCTGAGAGAAAGCAACTCCGGGGGATCTATGCAATTGGGAAACGATAACTCTTTCAGCACCATTGATGATAAAAGTTCCCTTTTCTGTCATAAAGGGAAGATTACCAAGGTAAACTTCCTGTTCAACAGTATTGATAAACTCCTGAGTATCCTGATCCTTTGTTGAAAGTCTAAGTTTGGCTTTCAAAGGAGCAGAATAAGTTAAACCCCTTTCCAGACACTCCTGAATAGTGAACCTTGGTTTTTCAACATAATATTCTAAAAAGTCTAAACGATAATTTTCTTTATTATCCAGCACGGGAAAGTTAGTCAGGAATACCTGCTGCAATCCTTTGTTCTCTCGCTTTGATGGAGGAACATTTTGTTGAAGAAATTCTTCAAATGTTTCAGTTTGAATGCCTAAAAGGTCTGGAACTTCAAGCACTGATTTAATTCTGCTAAAAGAGATACGATTATTATCCAATTGGAATCCTCCTAAAAGATTTCAAATTCATTAAAACTTATTACTAAAAACACAATTCATAAATACAACAAAGCGATAAGACGGTAATTTTCCGCCTTATCACTTTATTTAATGCAAAAAATCGAAAAAAAATTATTTAATAGTTACGGTTGCACCAGCTTCTTCTAATTCTTTTTTAATTTTTTCTGCTTCATCTTTAGATACACCTTCCTTAACTGTTTTGGGTGCACCATCAACAAGATCTTTAGCTTCTTTCAATCCTAATCCGGTATGTTGTCTGACTACTTTGATAACATTGATCTTTTTATCACCAGCAGATTGAAGAATAACATCAAATTCTGTTTTTTCTTCAGCCGGGGCAGCATCGCCTCCTGCAACCGGACCACCAGCCATAACAACCGGTGCAGCAGCAGTAACACCAAATTCTTCCTCGAGTGCCTTTTTCAATTCAGCTGCTTCAACTAATGAAAGTGCTTTAATTTTTTCAACTATTTCAGCAATTTTTTCTGACATTTTACTTCTCCTGATTATTAATATTCTTATTTAAAATTTTATGCTGCTTTTTTCGAAATCTGATCAATAACACTAACCAGATCTCTGAATACAGCGTTAATTGAACCAACTATGCCTGAGGCAGGTGCATTGATACTTGACAATATTCCAGCAATCAAATCTGACTTTGTTGGTAAGTTTGCCAACTGGTCAAGTTGATTTCCGGAATAGAATTCAGTTTCAATGTAGCAGGCTTTTAGCGAAAACTTTTTATTAGCATCAAAATATTTTTTGATAATTTTTGCAGGTGCAACGGGATTGTCGAATGCAAATGCAAATCCCGACATACCTTCAAGATTATCAGCTAATTTTGGATACTTACCAGATTCAGCAAGGGCAAGTTTGAATAAAGTATTTTTAAATACCTTATATGTAATCCCTTCTTTTCTGAACTGGGTTCTAAGTTCGCTAATATCTGCAACATTAACACCCGAATAATCTGCCACATAAACTGCAGTAGATTTTTCGATTAGCTCTTTTGCCTCGGCAATTATCTCAGATTTTTCGTTCTTATTCATATTTCTCCTGTTTCAGAGTTTAATAAATCGAGTCGGTTAGAAGCATTTAATTGAGTGCGTAAACTTTTTAATAAAATATTTAAACTGCTATTTCCTCTTTTGATATCTTAAGACCGGGACCCATGGTGCTTGAGAGATACAAACTTTTAACATACTGACCTTTAGCTGTAGGCGGCTTAAGTTTAATAATTGTGTTAAGAAATGCTCTGGTATTTTCAACCAATTTATCCACCTCAAAATTTAATTTTCCAACTGATGTGTGTACGATTCCTGCTTTCTCAACACGAAACTCAATTTTACCTGCCTTCACTTCTTTAACAGCTTTGGCAACATCCATTGTTACAGTTCCACTTTTGGGGTTTGGCATTAATCCTTTCGGCCCTAATACTTTTCCAAGTTTTCCAAGCTCAGCCATTGTATCCGGAGTTGCGATAATTACATCAACATCAGCCCATCCGCTTTTTATTTTTTCAAGATAATCTTCAAATCCCGCATAATCGGCACCGGCGTCTAAAGCTTCCTGAATTTTAGGACCTTTAGCGATAACCAACACTCTAACTTCTTTACCTGTTCCATGAGGTAAAGAAACTGTTCCCCTAACCATCTGATCGGCATGCCTTGGATCCACACCAAGTCTTACTGCAACATCCAAAGATTCAACAAACTTAACTGATGAAAGCCCTTTAAGAGTTTTAATGGCTTCCTCTATGGAATATTCTTTTTTTAAATCAACTTTCTCTAAAATTTTTTTATTTCTTTTTGTTAGTTGCATTTGCGTTCCACCTTCTTTTCATTATTATTATTCTTCAACTGTTAATCCCATACTCCGAGCTGTTCCGGCAACCATACTCATCGCATGCTCTATATCGTGTGCATTTAAATCCGGCATTTTGAGCTGAGCAATTTCTTTGATTTGGTTTTTTGACACTTTACCGACCTTTGTTTTATTCGGTTCTGCAGAACCCTTCTCTATTTTAGCAGCTTTTTTGAGAAGTATAGCAGCTGGAGGAGTTTTAGTGATGAAGGTAAAAGATTTATCACTATAAACGGTAATAACAACCGGTATAATTAAACCATCCTTATCCTGGGTTCTAGCATTAAACTGTTTGCAGAACTCCATAATATTGACACCTTTTTGCCCTAAAGCAGGACCTACAGGTGGTGAAGGATTTGCTTTCCCAGCAGGGATTTGAAGTTTAATATAACTATCAATCTTTTTAGCCATAATAATATCCTAATAATTTAAATTATTTTTCTAATTCTGCTTGAACAAAATCTATTTCAACCGGTGTTTTTCTTCCGAAGATTGAGACCATTACTTTTATCTTCATTTTTTCTTCGTTCACTTCTTCTACAGTTCCGGTAAAATTATTAAAAGGACCATCAATAATTTTTACAATGTCACCACTTCTGAAAATTGTTTCGATTCTTTCTGCACTTCCATCCTGTTGAATACGACCTACAATTCTTTTTACCTCATCAGGTTGGAGTGGATTAGGTTTTTTCCCGGAACCAAGGAATCCCATTACCGAAGGTGTATTAAGGATGAATTCTTTCACTCTGTCATCAAGGTCAGCGTTAATCAACAAATACCCCGGGAAAAAGTTTTTAGTTTTACTTTTCTTTTTACCGTCCTTAACCTCGATAACCTTTTCCGTTGGAACCAGAATATCATGAATTTTTGCTTTAAACTCTTCATTATCACGCAAACCAGCTTCTAATAAAGCTTTAACTTTATTTTCATGCCCGGAGAATACTCTTAATACATACCACTTTGGTTCCATTTATTAAAACAATCCTTTTAATACTTGGTTTATTAACATATCAATTACATAAGTAAAGGCAGCAAGGACAAGACAAACTACTATAACAATCTTAGTAGATTCAAAAAGTTCTTCTTTTGTTGGCCAGGTAACTTTTTTCATTTCTTTAACAACATCCTGGAAAAAATTTATTATTTTTTCTTTCATAATGAGCCCGAATAATTATCTGTTTTTGCACGTCAGGAGGGACTCGAACCCCCAACCTGCGGTTTTGGAGACCGCTGCTCTAGCCAATTGAGCTACTGACGTATCAAAATTATTATTTTGTTTCTTTGAAGATAACATGTTTTTTAGCAACCGGATCATATTTTTTGTACTCAACTCTAGAGGGATGAGTTCTTTTATTTTTAGTAGTTGTGTATCTATATCCGGTACCAGCAGTGCTTTCTAAAACAATTATTTGACGAGTGTTACCTTTAGCCATTTTAATATCTCCAATCTTGTTGAGCTGACGACCGGGATTGAACCGGTGACCTCATCCTTACCAAGGATGTGCTCTACCAACTGAGCTACGTCAGCAATTTAAAACATTAAAATATCCCTCAACAGGGATATTGATTGAGCGGGAGACGGGACTCGAACCCGCGACCAACAGCTTGGAAGGCTGTGACTCTAGCCAACTGAGTTACTCCCGCAAATTTTAGTGGGCGGCGAGGGATTCGAACCCCCAAAGGCTCACGCCAACGGATTTACAGTCCGCCCCGGCTCTCCAACTCCGGCGTCCGCCCGCACTTCTCTCATTAAAAGAGAGCCACAAATATATTTTCTATATATTAAAAATGCAAATTTATATTAGTTTCAAATCCTTGAGCAATCCCCGACCAAATTGTATCGGTAAATTTTACTCATATGTAAATTATTACAATCACCTTTTCCACAAAAAATTTCAAAATCTTTTATTATTACCAAAATTTAGAATTAATGTTGGCGACAATTTTGGTACAAGTGTTGTCATTATAAAATCAAGCGTTGAAATTGTTCTTAATTAAATTCAATAACAAAAATAAAAGGGGAAAGCCATGAGAAACACAATTCTTTTTTTCGCAGTTCTAATTTCAATTTCTTTCTTTGCCTGTTCCGACTACAGTAGTGATTCTTCTTTCATAACCGAACCCTCATTAGAAAGGCCTATTTCAGGCACACCTGTTCGTACATTTCCATATCCGTTCCTTTTTCAATTTGAGAAGATTAAAGATGTTACTTTTTCCGGTGTGGAATCACAGGGTAATTTGGAAATATATATCAAAGAAGATGTTTCCAAATACAGTCATTTCTATGTAACCTTGGATTATGCAATAGATGTTCCATCATCCCTATTTTATCTGGAGAATAAGGGATCTGAAACATTAGTGCTTGAAAATGTTAATCAGAACTATCTCCAGAACATAAATGTCTATGGTGCAAGTGTTTTTGACATTTCCAGGGAACAAGTGTTGCCTTATTCAGATGGTTTTGGTTTAAAGTATTTGCCAATACAAGGTTGGAAAGTTGAAAAATCTGACATTCATGTTTATAGCGATTACCTGCCTTATTATGTAAAATGGGTTTACGGAGAAATTGATACAAAAATGGGAAAATTTTTGGTTTTCCTGGAAAAGCCAAAAGGTGATGAATTTGTAATCCCTGAATATAATAAATATGGGGTGATTGATCTAAAACTTTACGCATATTTAACACCTCTCGAGAAAGATTTCGTTTCTGAATAAATGTAAAGTTTTATGATTCCCGATTGAAAGCCGGCAATTTTCAGCCGGCTTTTTTAATGCTTCCAGAGTTCCCTGTCCAGACTTCTATATTGTATAGCTTCGCTTATATGTTGAGATAATATGTTCTCAGAATTTTCCAGATCGGCGATTGTTCTGCTTACTTTAAGAATTCTATCGTAAGCTCTGGCCGAAAGTCCTAATTTTGTCATTGCCATTTTTAATAATTCTTCACCAGCTTCATCAAGCTTACAAAATTGCCTGATTTCTTTCGAACCCATATCTCCATTAGAATAGATGTGTTTGAATTCCTTAAATCTCCTGAGCTGAATTTCCCTTGCACGAATAACTCTTTCACGAATAATTTCAGATTTTTCACCCGAAGATTTTGAAGAAAGTTCTTTGTACTTTACGGCTGGAACCTCAATATGAATATCAATTCTATCCAGTAGTGGTCCGGAAATTTTAGCCATGTATTTTTGTATCTGAGGCGGTGAACAGGTACATTCTTTAGTTGGATCCGTATAAAATCCACAGGGACAAGGATTCATCGCTGCAGCTAACATAAAGTTTGCAGGAAAATCTAAAGACAATTTTGATCGTGAGACTGTAACTTTTGAATCTTCTAAAGGTTGTCTTAAAACTTCCAACACATTTTTCTTAAATTCAGGTAATTCATCAAGAAATAAAACGCCGTGATGAGCAAATGAAACCTCACCAGGTTTCGGGAATGAACCTCCTCCGACCAATGCTGCATCGGATACAGTATGATGAGGACTTCTGAAAGGTCTTTCTGTAATGATTGCTTTTTCTTTTGGTAAAATACCGGCTATCGAGTGAATTTTAGTAGTTTCCAGTGCTTCGTCAAATGTCATTGGCGGTAATATCGTTGGTAATCTCTTGGCAAGCATGGTTTTACCAGATCCCGGTGGCCCTATCATCAAAATATTATGTGCGCCTGCAGCGGCAACTTCCAAAGCACGCTTCACATTTTCTTGTCCTTTTACATCTGCAAAATCAAGATGATATTGATTTATTGAAGAGAAAAGATTTTGTTTATCAGTGACGGTAACATCTTTTGCAAGATCTCCATTAAGAAAGGCGATTACTTCAGAAAGATTGTCAAATCCATAAACCTCTATACCATCTACAATTGCCGCTTCCTGAGCTGAATCGTTAGGAAGTATTATTCTTTTAATATTTTTGTTCTTTGCTTCAACAGCGATTGGCAAGGCACCTTTTATGTGTCTTAATGAGCCGTCTAATGATAATTCTCCAAGGAATATGGTATCATTCGGTTTTTCAAGGGGGATTAATTCAATGGCTGACAGAATCCCAATTGCAATTGGTAAATCAAAAGCGCTTCCTTCTTTCTTGATGTCAGCAGGGGCAAGATTTATGGTAATTTTTTTTACCGGAAACTGAATACCTGAATTTTTTATGGCAGCAATAACGCGCTCTCGGCTTTCTTTAACTGCGTTATCAGGTAAACCTACGATAATAAACCCCGGAACTTGTTTTTCTACATGCGTTTCAACTTCTACAAGATAAGCTTCAATTCCGTAAGTTGCACTGCTTATTACTTTTGAGAGCAATATCCACCCATATAAAATGAGCAATGATTATTATTTATATTTTCTTAAAAATTCTATTCTATCTCTTAATTGACTAACCGGGGTTAGCAATTTGTCTTTTCCATAGATAGCATCTTCTCTGTTGGTAAATGCCAGCTCATAGTCTTTACTCATAACAATTGCCTCTTCCGGACAAACTTCTTCACACAAGCCACAGAATATGCAACGGAGCATATTTATTTCAAATTTTTCAGGATACCTTTCTTTTTCTCTGTCAGTTTCTGCCGCCTGAACTTCAATTGCAAGTGCGGGACAAACCCTAGAGCAAAGTCCACAAGCGACACATCGTTCTTCACCGGTTTCTTCCAGAACTAAAACCGGACGACCACGATACGAGGGGGGTGGTATAAATTTTTCTTCCGGATATTCCATTGTAAATTTTGGTCTGACCATGTTTTTGAATGTAAGAGCAAGACCTTTTGCAATCTCCGGAATATATATTTTCTGCCAGAATGTTAAATCTTTTTTTCTTTTCTTTAATGAATCAGATGTTTGAGCCATCATTACTCCAGGAAATTCATTTTAATTTGTTAACATAATAATTACAGCTACCCAAACAATATTTATCAGCGATAATGGAAACATTACTTTCCAACCTAAATTCATCAGTTGATCGTATCTGAATCTTGGAATACTCCATCTTACCCAAATGAAAAAAAACAACATTGCACCCATTTTGATAAAGAAAGATGCAATCTGTGCAATTGTCAACCAAGTACCGGACAATCCAATAGTTTGTTCAAATGGCATATGCCAACCACCCAAATATAAAGTAACAATCATTGCTGAAGCAATTATCATATTAGCATACTCAGCCAGAAAAAATCCTGCAAATTTCATTGAACTATATTCAGTATGAAAACCTCCTACTAATTCGGGTTCTGCTTCCGGTAAATCAAATGGTAAACGATTTGTTTCGGCAAATGCTGATACTACAAATGTTATGAAACCGATTGGCTGAACAATTGCGTTCCATAGCACTGCCTGTGAATTAACAATGTCTATTGGTCGTAGGGATTCTGCCAGAAGAAGTACACCTCCGATTGAAAAGCCCATTGATATTTCATAAGAAATCATTTGTGCAGAAGATCTTATACCACCAAGTAATGAATATTTACTTCCGGAGGACCAACCGGCAAAAGTAATTGCATATACTCCAAGTGAGGTTAATGCCAGTACATACAGAATTCCCATATTTACATCAGCAACAACGAGAGAGATGTTATAGCCAAAAATATTAACATCAGGTCCAATTGGAATGACTGCATAAGTCGTAAATGCTACAAACAAAGCTATCATCGGAGCAATGGCATGCACAATTCTGTTTGCCCTTTCAGGAACGATATCTTCTTTTAGCAAAAGTTTAAACACATCTGCAAATGGTTGTAAGATTCCCTGCCAACCAACCCGGTTCGGACCAATTCTGTTTTGTGCCCAGGCCGCAATTTTTCTTTCGAAATAAACCAAATAAGCTACGGTTATCAGAGTTATGCCGAGCACCAGAACAATCTTAATTAAAGAGATGATCAGAATTTCATTGATACTCATTTATTCTCTCCGCAATTAGATAACATTTACTTTTTCAAGTTTAAGCTGAGCTCCCAATTCACCTAAAACATCGTAATCCAATCCTTTGAATTCAGGAATTGACTTAGTAATATCATCAAAAACTTCTTCAGCCATTTGATATTTCCACTTTGAACCAAGCACATTTGAAAGTGAAGTAAGGATTCTCCAGGTGGCACGGGCATCAAAGCGTTTTCCCTGTGCCCAACGATCGAATTTGGTTCCGAACTTATCCAATCTCGAAAGAGCCATTGCATCCAAAGCTCTGTCAACTTCAATTGTTGCTATTGCCGGGCGAATTCTTTGGATTCTTCCCTGAAAGTTCACAAATGTACCGTTCTTTTCAGCATAGGTGGCTGCAGGGAATACAATATCAGCATAATTAGTTGACTGATTATTATTTGAAGAGTGCACAATAAGTAATTCGAGTTTAGACAGATGGGATTCTAATTCAGGTACAACTGATAAAATATCATCTTCGATTAAATACAGCGCTTTTATTTTTCCTTCTTTGATAGATCTGATAATTCCATCAATGTTTAATCCGTTTTTATTGGGTTTTACACCGACCAGTTCGGCTCCCATCGAATTAGGTGTTAAATCTTCTCTCCTTAAGATATCATCTGCAAAACTGTAATCTATATGCCGAATGAAATCAATATTATTTGTACCTAATACACTTTTAGCAAATTTTGAAATGAGAAAATTGTCCTCACAAGTTGCGAATGGTGAACCAATAACAGCGATTTGTTCCTTGTTGAAAGTTTTTAATCTTGAGGCGGTTTCTGCAAAAGCTTCGTCCCATCCAACTCTGATTAGTATTCCATCTTTCCGGATATGTGGTGAATCTATTCTTGATTCTGAATTAACAAATTTAAAGGTATTTAATCTTCCATGGTCACACATCCAGTAGCTGTTAACTTCTTCGTTATGTCTGGGGGTTAATCTCAGAATTTCATTATTGCGAACCCAAATTTCTATGTTGCAGCCACGAGCACAGCCAATACAGATTGAATTGGTGTGCGACATATCCCAAACTCTTGCTTTAAATCTAAAATCTGCATTTGTTAATGCACCAACTGGACATATATCAACGACATTCATTGAGTAGGGATTATCCAATTCTTCGCCCGGGAATGTAGTAATAGTAACTCTGTCGCCTCTTTTAGTAAATGTAAGCTCTGAATCTTTGGCGATTTCATCACAGAATCTGATACATCGTGAGCAGGAAATGCATCTTTCAGCATCAAACATAACCCGTGGTCCGATTTTAACTCTTTTATCCTTATGAACTTTTTCTTCTACAAATCTGCTTTCACCAACACTGTGCTGATATGCGTAATCCTGAAGTTTACATTCACCTGCTTCATCACAGATTGGGCAATCGAGTGGATGATTTATAAGAAAAAATTCCATCACTGCATTTCTTGCTGCAATTGTCTTTGGTGATTGTGTGTGAACAACCATTCCTTCTGAAGCTACTGTTGCGCAAGCAATTACCAGCTTGGGCATTTTTTCAACTTCTACAAGGCACATTCTGCAATTGCCTGAAACAGATAATTTCGGGTGCCAGCAGAAGTGTGGAATTTCAATGCCGTGGTCTCTTGCTGCTTCGATGATTGTCTGACCTTGTTTAAACTCTAATTGCTTACCATCAATTATTATTTTGGGCATATTTATCTCTTAAATTATGCTGCTTTATTTAGTGATTTATTTTTTGAACCTAATATAATTGTAACTAATTCTTTTTCTGAAAGAACTTCACCAGCGATGCTTATCAAATCTTCTTTTGAAACTGATTCAATTTTTGCTATTGTTTCCTCAATATTCAAAATCTTACCGTAATGCAATAGTGAGTTTGCCAATCGGATCATTCTGTTTGTTGTATTTTCCAGACTTCTGATTGTATTTCCTTTCAGATACTCTTTCACTCTCTTTAACTCATTGTCTTTAATTTTTCCTTCAATAATTTTTTTGAACTCTCTGTTAATAATACTATATACTTTTTCCCAATGTTTTTCACTTGTAGAGTAATAAACCCCGAAAGCCGAAATATCTTTGTATGAATTTAAAAAAGAATTTATCTGATAAGTAATTCCCAACTTTTCTCTGACTGCCTGAAACAATCTTGAACTGCTTCCTTCTCCAAGCAATGTTGTTAAAATTTTCAATGCTGTTCTTCTTTCATCATTGAACCCGAAAGAAGTTTTACCAACAATAGTGTGAATCTGATTTGTTTCTTTTTCTATAAAAAAATCATCTGCAAAATTTTTAACAAAAAGTTTTCTCTTTTGGTTCGAATTGCCCGCCTTTAATTTAACTGACTTTTGAGCAAGTTCAACAATTTTTTCATGTTCAATACAGCCCGAAGATACAATTAGTAAATTATCTGCTCTGTAATATTTTTTATGAAACTGATGAAGAAGAGTTGAATTAAAAGATTGAATATTTTTTTCTGTGCCAATTATAGGATGGCACAAAGAATTTCCCGCAAAAATTATCTCTTCGAATTTATCAAATATCAGTTCTTCAGGATTATCTTCAATATCTCTGAGTTCATCAATTACAACACCGGATTCTTTTTTAATGTGGATATCTTTGAATAAAGGATTTTGAACAAGGTCACTCAGAACATCAAAGTAAAGATTAAAATTATCTTCAAGCCCCCGAACATAAACACAGGTTTCTTCCTTTGAAGTAAAGGCATTGAGATAACCACCAAAAGATTCAATTGCATCGGAAATCTGTTTAGCGGTCCGGTTCTCAGTCCCTTTGAAAATCATATGTTCGATAAAATGGGTAATACCGTTATTACGGGAATTTTCATCTCTCGAACCAACATTAATCCAAAATCCAAGTGAAAAGGATTTGAAATGAGGGATGAATTCTGATATTATTTTAACACCATTTGATAATGTTGTTACTTTAAAGTTAACCAAAATTTCTATCTGCAAAATGCTTATTAAATTGGTTTCAAATATAGAGATTGGGTCTCAGCCAATCAAGGTAAGACAATGCTGTAAGATGAGTAGATTTAAAATTTATAATCTGAATTGTCTGACTTCAATAAAACTATAACAGAATTTACACCTCTACCAAATCCGGATATTTATCAAGATATTT
>FWPV01001829.1_pt1 | contig 55443 bp, 45 predicted proteins | sample 2228371 | NCBI WGS metagenome assembly FWPV01 (sample SAMEA103939776, study PRJEB20133) | metagenome
AGGCTCTGGTGACTTCTCATGATCGGCACACCCGTGAGGTTGTTTTCAACGATCGTTTTCGGGCGTTTGCCCGCCATTGGGGCTTCACCCCCAAGGCCTGTGCTCCGTTTCGAGCCAGGACCAAGGGCAAGGACGAAAACGGTGTAGGGTACGTGAAAAGGAATGCGCTGGCGGGCCACCGTTTCGAGAGCTGGGAAGCTTTGGAGGCACATCTTCAGCGCTGGCAGCGAGAGGTTTCCGATGTGCGTATCCACGGCACGACAGGAGAAGCGCCCCGTGTGCGCTTCGAGCGCGATGAGCGGGCAGCCCTTTCGCCTCTGGAAGGACGACCTCCTTTCGAGCAAGTGCGCGAGCTTGTCCGTCGCGTCAATTCCGAAGGATGCGTGGAGGTGGACACCAACCACTATTCGGTCCCCTGGCGTTTCATCGGAAGCACGGTAACAGTGCGCATCGAAGGCGATGAGCTTTTAATCAGCCATGCCGGAAAGGAGGTGGCCAGACACTGCGTCTTGCGCGGGACGCGGCAACGATCCAGAGATCCCCGACACTTCGAGGGGCTTGTGCCGTTGGATGATCGCCGCAGCGAGGCTTCAGCCGGTGCAGACAATGGCACGGTTGTGCCTCTTTCCAGTGCCTTGGCCCGACCGATTAGCGAGTACGAAGCCGTAGCTGGAGGAGGTTTTTGATGATCGAGCATGAGCGACTCCTGGCGATGCTTACCCGACTCAAGCTCACGGCCGTCCGCGACCAACTGGATAGCTTGCTTGACGAGGCCGCACGGCGTGAATTGACCCTACGTGAGACCCTGGCCTTTCTGTGCGAACGAGAAATCGCCCACAAGGATCAACGGCGCATCCAGATGGCCACCTCTATTGCCCATTTTCCCCGGGTGGCAACCCTGGAAGGCTTTGACTTCTCTGCCCAGCCATCCGTCGATGCCCGACAGGTGCGGGAGCTGGCAGCCTGCCGCTGGATCGCCCACGGTGAAAATGTGCTCTTTTTAGGCCCGCCCGGCGTCGGCAAAACCCATCTGGCCATTGCCCTGGGTCGAGAAGCCATTGTCGCCGGCTACAGCGTGCTGTTTGCCACAGCCCCCGCATTGGTGGCCAGCCTTGCCCGGGCGCACCTGGAAGGCAGGCTCGAAGAGCGGCTCATCCACTTTGCCAAGCCACGGCTGCTGATCGTCGACGAGCTGGGCTCTTTGCCCTTCGAGCCCAACGCCGCCCATCTCTTCTTCCAGCTGGTCTCGCGTCGCTACGAGCGTGGCAGCTTCCTCATCACCAGTAACCGTACCGTCTCGGAGTGGGGCGTGGTCTTTGGCGATGTCGTGGTGGCCACAGCCATCCTCGACCGCCTGCTCCACCACAGCCACGTCATCACCATCCGCGGCGAAAGCTATCGACTCAAGGATAAACGCCGAGCTGGGATGCAGCTGCACCAGCATCCCAACTCTCCCACTTCAACTGTTCATCAACCCACCTAGGGGGGTCAGTTCCAAATGTCGCCAAGGGGTTAATTCTGCGTGTCGCTTGACACCTGGGATACATAATGATATTGTTTGTTTTAACGGTTGGCATAGTCGCTGGTGGAATGGGTCTATTGATCAACAAGATTGGACTTGAGCGGGCGATGTTCATGTATGATTATTTAAATCCCTTCGTAATTGTTATGTCATTCTGCATCTTTTTAATAATCAGTAATGTGTCTACAATGTGCAAACTTGATTTGTTTCAGAGATGTGAAGGATATCGATATTTAGTCTCAGTTACATTTGGGATTTATTTGATCCATCCATTTATCTGGGATATTCTGTATGACCGATTAGGAATATTGCAGGAGAGCGTGGTCTGGTTGAGAATTCCTTGTGCCTCCATTATATTGTTATTACTGAGTTTCTTGGTGGTAGTGCTTTTTCGGAGCATCCCTCTTTTGCGGAACTGCGTTGGGTAAGGCTGTTTGCTTATGAAGGACTTTGAAGAGTGTAATAACAACAGAGCTTCTTGTTGCATCTTAGCTCAGTTTATTTCGTGGGAGGCTATTGTGTGAGAAAGGTAGTCTTAACTGGTAACGGTCCCATTACCAATCGAGGCTGCGAAGCAATTGTCCTTGGCACAAGAAAGATCATTGAGCGTGAGTTTGGCCCTGCTGACTTTCTTTTGGCCAGTTTTGCCCAAGATGCGGAGAGTGCCCTTCCTCCTAATGTGCATCCCATTCCTCTTCAGTACCAACGTCCGCGTTGGAGCTATGCTTGGTGGGAGTATCAAATAGGCAAGCGGCTACATTTGACAGGATATACACGGCGTTTCCTGAAACCACTGGAGAGCCGACTAAATGGTGTAAAGGCCGCACTCTCAATCGGTGGCGATGGGTACGCTATAGATTACGGCCATGGCATTGTTGATAACCTTGTAGTGATGGATACCTACCTGAAATCGCACGGTATTCCTGTGATCGTCTGGGGTGCTTCAATCGGCCCATTTAGCCAGGAGCCGGAGTTTGAACGACGGATGGCGCAGCATTTTGCGTGCCTTGATTTGGTCGTGGTGCGGGAGCCGGTTTCTCTGGCTTACCTCAAAAGCCTGGGTGTAACCAGCAACGTGTATCTGGCACCAGATCCCGCGTTTGCTCTTGATGCTGTGCCGTGCAAGCTTCCCAAAGAGATTGAAATCCTCTTGGAACAACCGTGCCTGGGCGTGAACCTGAGCCCTCTTCTCGCCCGTTATGCCACTCAAGGGGACATCGCCCAATGGACGGTGCTGGCAGCCGCCATCTTGGAGCGGTTGATTATCACTCTTGACTTGCCAATACTCTTGGTCCCTCATGTCATCAGCCAGGATGGTGACATTCGCATGGATGATGAGATCTTCCTGCGGAATGTGCGACGCACTCTGCCGTCCCCTCTACAAGAACAAACCGCGATTGTTCCTCGTGACTTGAATTGTGAGAATCTCAAATGGATTATCGGCCAAACGACCGTTTTCGTTGGAGCGAGGACACATTCCACCATAGCAGCCCTATCTTCACGCGTCCCGTGCCTTTCCATCGCTTACAGCCGTAAGGCATGGGGCATCAACGAATTAGTTTTCGGCCATCGAGACTGGGTGTTTTCGTCCACGGAGTTGAACCTGGAGCAGCTTTGCGAACGGGTTAGCGACCTGATGCAACACCGTCAGGATATCCAAGCCCATCTGAATCATGTAATGCCAGATTTGATAGATAAAGCCTATGACGCCGCAAAGTTATTGTACGGCGTCATGCCGAAATAGCAGGAAAAAGAGAAATGTCGCCTCTTAGCTGGCTTCTGTGGATGGGTGCTGCTTCGGGTGTGGTTATCCTTGCGTGGGCTGCGTTCCGTCGCGTTTCGTTAGCCCTGAGTCTTTTGCTGGCCTTTCTGCCTTTGTTTGCGCTGACGAGGAGGCTATTCCCTGAAGATAATCTGCCCTTTCCCTCTGTCGAGACAATCGCCGTCCTCATTGTCTGGATGTGTGTACAGGTGCGCAGCATAAGGTATGGAGCTCCGCGAAACAATCCAAACTGGCAGATTAAACTATCGTTTTTCATGTTCGGCATAGCGGGCCTAGTATCCTCGATGCTTTCGCGAGACCCCGACCTGTCTTTGAGGATACTTGTTGCAGGCGGCCTGATGCCAATACTTTGTTACTCGCTTGCGTCCAGACACTTGAAGACAGATGCAGATAGGCGATACGTTGTATACGGTGTGCTGGCATTGGCCATTCTGACGACCGTTTTCACCGCGTTATACTTCGAACGGCGCCAGGCGACCCTGCCATCTCAGCTAGAATTGTATCTTTGGTTATACAACGAGGCGCCAGCGACAAACCTTTTTGTTGTTCCTTCGGCAACAGTTTCGGCCATCCTTACTGCCGTTCCTCTCGCGGCCTGGTATCTTCAGTACGGCAAATGGCAAAAGACACTGGTAGGTGTCTCCGTTATCTTGGGTGTTATCTACGTTGGTGCTCTGAGTTTGAGTCGCGGTTCGTGGCTAGGAGTTGTGGTCGCTTTGATTGGCAGTTTGCCGTTGGTGTTAAGGCGAATACGGATCAGTCTTGTAATCTTAATAATAGGCCTTTTGACTGTGAGTTACATATTTGGTGCAGTGGATTTCTTATCGGATCTAGTTGAGTTTCGCACTGCCAGACGCAGCACAATTAACGTAGAGGCTCGACAGGCGAACTATATCCTTGCAATGCAATCAGCTTTGCAACATCCGCTTACAGGCGTCGGTTTGGGGCAATATCCGGACATTTATGCCGAGTTCCCATCATCTCCAGCTTCTCGTTTTCCCCCCCTTGTGTTTGCTCACAACCTCTTTCTGACACTGATTCCAGAGATTGGTCTGTTAGGCGCAGTTGCATTTGCGTACGTATTTATGAGACATATCGCGCTCGGGATCAGGTTACGCAATGAATTTGCCGAAAGGAACAAGGGGCTTATGGCCTATGCGTTGTCAATGGGAATCATCGCCTATCTGGTGATTGCTTTGACATCAGGAACCCATCTGGTAGCCTATCTGATGTATGATAAGAAGGCCACCTATTTCATGGCACCGGCCATGATTGTTGTCTTCACGATGTTTGGTGTGATTGCTTCCCTTCAACAGGATCAAGCACTACTTCGATTCAAGTCGCGCTATTCTTCTGAGACTATGCCTGCAGCGGCAAGTTCCAGGATGGGTTGATACCGTATGCCAACCACTAGCCAGCATGTTGTCGTAGCCTATCTCACAGAAAAGGCGGGCTTGGGTGGGGGTGAGACCAGCTTGCTTAACCTGATGCGGTGTATGGCAGAACGTGGACATACTCCGCTTCTGCTGTGTCCCAGCGGCGCCCTGGAACGCAAGGCGCGGGAACACAGGCTCCTTGTACATACCATGGATTATCCCGATGTTCATTTGCGAGCTGGCCTTTTTCCAATCTTCTCTCTTTCGACGGTGTTTTCAATCTACAGGGTACTGAAAACATATGCTGTAGACATAGTACACGTAGAGTCGCTGTTGGCGCTCTATTACGGCGGCATGGCGGCGCGGCTAGCGGGTATGCCTTGTGTGGCAACTTATCATGGTTATTGGCCGTTGCGAAATAAGGTGCTTCGCGCGTTCTTGCGGTGGTTCGTTACGGATATCTATCCGGTGTCTGCCAGTGTAGCCGAAGAGCTTAGAGGCATAGCTCTCGATCGGCAACCGCAAATTATACCTCTTGGCTTCAGTTTCGATTTCTTGTCGAAACTTCCTTCTAAACAAGAAGCACGTAGAGATCTTGGTTTACCCGAGGGGCGGCCTATTATTATGCAGGTAGCCAGGTTTCAGGAGATTAAGGGGCATATGCATTTGCTCGATGCCCTTGAAGCAATGCTGAGTCGAGACCGTGGCTTGGATCCCTTGGTGGTCTTTGTGGGCGGTGTCATGGAACCGGCATCGTCCGACGTGTTGGCATACAAGGCCAGTGTCGAGACAAGGGCAAGTCAGCCTGGGCTTCGCCACCATGTGTTGTTTCTCGGTCATCGTGATGATGTCCCTCTGTTGATGCGCGCCGCTGATGTAATCGTTAGTCCATCCGAGTTTGAGTCTTTCAGCATGATTATCATCGAGGCGATGGCGGTAGGAACACCGGTTGTAGCCACGGCGGCTGGCGGGCCAACAACAATACTCAAGAATGGCCATACAGGAGTTCTGGTACCGCCAAGAGATCCTATCGCTTTGGCAATCAGTATTTATGAAATCATAAAGAATCCTCAATGGGCTCAAGCACTTGCTGCAAATGCCCAACTGGATGCCTTGCAAAACTATCATCCTGATATCAGGTGTTTGAGGTTGTTAGAAGAGTATTTTCACCTGAGTGCTGGTTAGGGACGATATGTGAGATGATCAGCAAGGTGTAAGGGGAGCAGGAGGGGGACTATCTAATGCAAGTATCTTTGATTTGTACGGTTCTCAACGAGGCTAAGAGCATGCCGTCATTTTTTACTTCATTAGCAGCCTTGGATCGCTGGCCTGACGAAATGGTCATCTGTGACGGTGGTTCGACAGATGATACGGTTGAAATTATTCATCGTTTCGCTGCCCAAATGCCGTTTCCCGTAAGGGTGTTGGAAGTGAAAGGCAATATATCTGTCGGAAGGAATGCTGCCATCCGCGCGGCAAGGTATGACATTATAGCTGTAACAGATGCCGGGTGCAGAGTTGCGCATGACTGGTTAACTCATCTGCTGAAACCTTTTGAAGCTAACAATGATGTGGATGTTGTTAGCGGACTATACGAGGCCGCTGGCGAGACGTGGTTTGAACGCTGTTCGAGTGTTGTTACTCTCTCGACCAAAGGGATACGCGCTGACACATTCTTACCATCAGCCCGCTCAGTTGCATTTCGTAAAGAGGCCTGGATGGCCGTGGGTGGCTTTCCTGAACATCTGGATTACGCCGAAGATACTTATTTTGATCTGGCACTTAAAAGAGCGGGCTATCATTTCTTCTTTGCACCTGAAGCCAAGGTGTTTTGGCGGCCACGGAGCAACCTGCGCGGAGTTTTCAAACAGTTCCGTAACTATGCTCGTGGGGACCGAATGGCTGATATCAATAAGACCAAGTATGTTCGACTTTTTCTTCGTTATAGCGTTTGGCTTGGAGTGGGTCTGTTGAGTCTGATTAATTTGAGTCTTGGATGGATTTGGTTACTTATTACTTTACCCTACTGGTTTTATTGGGCAGTTACTGGCTGGTTTGAATGCAGGGATTGGCGTGCTCTTTGGCTTGTACCTCTCACCAAATTCGTCGTTGACGTAGCCAATATGGAGGGGTACCTGGGGCTCAACAGGTTGAGAACAAGTGCAACGGTATGAAAAAAATTGTGATGTTTTCAATTAGCGATTTTGCGTTTCTTACTCCAGCGCTTAACGAGGCGCGAATGTTGGGTAATGCGGGATACGCAGTTGATGTCTACAAGCTGCGCAATCCAGAAATGCCCGATGTTGAATCCCTAGGGGCTGGCGTAGCTGTATATAGCTGGGACCTGCTCCTGCGTCCTCTGCCCAAGACCCCTCTTTTTTGGGCGCTTAAGTATGTGGAATTTACCATTCGAGCTGTGATTACTGGGATTGCAAAGCGTCCTGTGGTGTTTGTGGCTCATAATCTCGACTGCGTGCCACCAGTTATAGTTGCGGCAAAGCTTGTAAGATCCAAAGTTGTCTATCGTGCACACGAGCTTTCCGGAGAGATCGCAGGGGCGCCTTTTGCTTCGGTCAGACGATGGCTTGAGCGAAGACTATTGTCCTACATAGACGTTGTAGTGGTTCCGAATGAGGAACGGGCAAAGATTCTGGTGGATGAATATGGCGCTAAGCAGAAACCTTTGGTTGTAATGAACTGTCCGTACTTCACCACACTCGTGGAAAGCACCTCTCTTTCGGATTGGTTGAGATCGCTTGGCCTGAGCAATCGGCGGATTGCATTGTTTCAGGGGCGCTTAGGAGAAGATCGCTGTACAGAAGAGTTGGTCTTGGCGGCCCAATATCTTGATCCGGGGAATGTATTGGTCTTACTCGGCCCATGCCCAACAGAATTTCGTCAGCATCTGGAAACATTAATTCAGCAATTGGAACTGGGAGAACGAGTACTGTTGCACGATCCAGTTCCTTATGATCAGCTGTTTTCTTACACCTGTTCTGCTGATCTAGGCATTGTATTGTATCGTAATACGGATCGCAACAACTACTACTGTGCTCCCAACAAGCTATTTGAGTACTTCATGGCCGGATTACCTATTGTCGCTTCAGACTTTCCGGGGTTAAGGAAATTAGTCGAACAATCCGGTGCAGGGCTAGTTGTCGATCCTCAAAACCCAATTGAGATTGCTAGGGCTATTAACACGATTCTCGGGAACCCCAAAATTGCTAACCAAATGCGCTCCAAATCACTCCGCAACGCACAATTGTATAATTGGGAAAGAGAAGGGGCAAAGCTCCTACAAATGTACCAGTATTTGACGAGGGAAATTGATGAGTAAGTTGTTGTTTGTCTCATATGTACAGCCCTTTACTCCTTATTCTGGGTTCACTTATCGCACAGTAGGTATATTGCGCTGGTTGGTGAATCGCTATGATGTTGATGTTGTTTATGAGGGCGAAACGTTTGAACCTGTTCAGAGCCACGTGCCACTAGATCTTGTTGGCCGCGTCATTGCTGTGCCGCCCGACAAATGCATAGCAAATAAGCTAAGGGGAATAGTAAGTACACTCCCTTTTCATCACGTCCTCCACAGCACAGCATCTATGCGCCGGGCCATAGCTGACTTGGTGCGTAGCACACGATATGATATTGTGTGGTTGAACAAAACTGTGCATTACCCAATTTTTGAAGGCATTTCTAAACACATCTCGAATTTACCTCCTATAGTTGTTGACCAGCACGCTGCTGAGGTATCAAGCTGGGACAATCTCATTCGTTCCCATCCGCGTTGGTATGTAAGATTGTACAGCCGTTGGGACAAGTGGAAAATGATGCGGTACGCGCAAAAGGTGTATGCTAGTATTGCTGGTACAATTGCCATTTCCGCGGACGATGCGTTCAACATGCAAAGATGTTTTCCGGGTATTAGGCGACAAATTGTGATTCCACAAGGTGTTGATGTGAGCTACTATAATCCCCGATTCATTCCCGGGACTGACCCTGATCTATTGATCTTTTCTGGTACGGCAGCTACGCGTAACGTTCAGGCTATGGAACGCCTTATCAATAACGTCATGCCACTAGTCCATAGGACGCGTCCAACTATGCGCGTGCTCTGGATTGGTAATGTTGATCGTTCACGATACAAATTTCTGGACAAACCGTGGGTAGAGACAACCGGATTTGTTGAGCACGTTCCGCCTTACATGGATAAAGGGGTAATCTATGTGTCGCCTTTTTACATGGGTGAGGGGATGAAGACAAAGATTGTTGAGGCTATGGCGATGGGTAAGGTTATTGTGGCAACCCCCGTTGGCCTCGTTGGCGTTGAAAACGCTGAAATGTTGCCCTTTATCCGCGTAGGCTCCTCTGATGTAGAGTTAGCAGACGCCATTCTTGAGTTTCGGGATCGAAGTGATTTAGCTGAACTTGGGCTACAGGCTCGTGAGTATGCCATTGCCCATTACGCTTGGGATCGGCTGTTGGCACCTCTCAATTCTTTTCTGGAATCTTGTATGAAATCGTAAAGGAATGCTGTTGAACGACCGGAATATCAGTAATAATGCTAGAATAGCGCGCGTTCTAGCCTTTCACGACGGTGAGCTTTATGTTGAAATGAGTGGTTATATTGCCCATTCTACTGACTGTGGATACACGTGGGAGAACATCCTGCGGTTACCTAAATTGGTATCAGGTTATGGACGTCTTCACCGTCGGCTCTGTCGTCTTGGTGTACATGCTTGCACCGTGATGGCAGGAGGCAACATGGTTTTCGTCGCCCGCAAAGGAGTTTGGCACTATGATGCAACGGCTAAGACTTTGGCAAAGGTATTTGGGATCCCCCGTGGTAGTCGCCCGCTTAGTCTATGCCATGCGGCTGATGGCAAGTTATATTTTGGGGATTATTTTGGCAACCCAGGCCGAGCTCCGGTTCGCATTTACGCCGCGACATACCCGGCACTTGATTTTGAACCGGTCTATACCTTTCCCGCAGGCGCAATTCGCCATGTTCATGGTGTGTTTGAAGACCCATTTGCGGATGCCCTGTGGGTAACTACTGGTGATATTGGACAGGAAGCAGCAATCTGGCGGACCGAAGACCAGTTTGGAACGTTGAAGCCTGTGTTGAGGGGCGGACAGCAGTACAGGGCTGTCACGCTGCTTTTTACCACCGACCATGTCTATTTCGGAACGGACACACCCTTGGAGCAGAACTATATCTGCCGGTTTAATCGTCTTACCGGTGTTGTGGAGAGATTGGTGGCGGTTCAGGGGTCGGTTTTTCATGGTTGCAAGGTTGGTGAGGTGCTCGTATTCTCTACGGCGGTCGAACCTAGTAAGGTGAACACTGCTTCGCACGCCTATATTTGGGCTTCTCGCGATGGAGTACGCTGGACCTGTCTAAAAGGATACCGCAAGGATTGTTGGCCATTGAAACTTTTTCAATACGGACAGATTTTATTTCCCTCAGGCATTAATAGCACAGAGACCTTATGGTATACACCCTTAGCAACCGTGAGGGATCAGACGCTTCAGAAAATATCCTTGGAAAGGATACCATAAAGAGTCATGGGTAGTGTCTCAAGTTGTGTGTAAAAGTGCGGAGCCGAGTTGGGCGGTTGGCGGTGGCGTTGGCATCGATAGCCGGTTGAACTTCAAGCTGCGCACCACCGCATAGAACATTAACAAGCAACTGTCTTCATTGCGAAAGGCCGCCGCCATCTTGTGACTGCGGCGCTTTACCTCACCGAAGAGCCGCTCAATCACATTGGTGGTACGGATCGTCTTCCAGTGAGCCTGTGGGAAGCTGTAGAAGGTCAAGCAAGCCTCCAGATCGCGCTGGAGACAGGCCACGGCGGTTGGGTAGTCGGCTTCGTACTTGGCACAGAAGGCCGCTGCTACCTGCTCGGCTTGTGTACGATCCTTTTGGTAGAAGATGGCCCTGAGTTCCGGCTCGATGCGCGCCCGCTGCTGCTTGGGCACATAGCTCAACACGTTTTCCATCTTGTGGTGCACGCAGCGCTGGCGAGGGGAATCGCCGAACTTGGTCGCCAAGGCGTTGAGCATCGCCTGGTTACCGTCGGTGATCCACAGATCGACCGCCTTCACGCCGCGACGCTTGAGGTCTTCCAACAACTCTTCCCAGGCCGTCTGGTTCTCGCGCTCGCCGACCGTGAAGGCCAAGACCTGGCGTTCCCCCGTCAGCGTGATCCCGACAACCGCCAGGATGGGCATCTGGCACCCTTCCCCCTCATAGATAACGGTGAAGTAGGTGCCATCGGCGAAGGCATAGGCGTAGTGCTCGGCCAACGGCTGCGCCTTCCAGGCTTGATACTCCTCCTCCAGCGTGTGAAACACCCGCGAAACGGTGGAGGCGCTCGGCCGCGAGCCGGTGAGATTCTCGATGATCTCGCCCACACCGCGTGTGCTAGCCCCACGGATGAACATCTCACCGATCGCAGCCTCCAGCTCGGCTTGTCGGCGTTGGTAGCGCGCAAACACCTGGGTCCGGAACCCGTTGCGAGTCCGCGGCACCAGCAGATCGTCGATATGGCCCACCGTGGTCTCCAGGCTACGACGGTAGTAGCCGTTGCGCCGGTCGCGCCGCTGGGGCGTGCGTGCATAGGGCAGAGCCCCCACAAAGGCCGCCACTTCCGCTTCCAAGATCGTCATCAGCGCGAAGCGGACAGCCTGACGAATCTGTCCGTGCAGCCAGTCCCGGAATTCCTCTTGACTCAATCGGGCCGGTTGGCTACTCTGTCCCTGGGGAGCCATGAGTAACCTCCTTTCGATGGGTTAGTTGCTATTGAGGATACTCGGCTCCCGCCTTTTTACAGAAGATCTAGCATACTACCCATAAAGAGAGTCATGACGACACTTCAGTTATTTCGCAGCGGCCTACATGCCGATCTTTCCGACGAAGACATTTGGAGCTGGTACAACAACATCATCCATGAATTGGCACTTCCGCATCTAGATGACAGCGAGCGGGCCTATCTGATGGCGTATTATAGTAAAGGACTGCTGTCAAGGTGGCGCCGTCCTTTCTTTCGTCGCCACTTTGCTAAGAGCTTTTGGCGAGCATTGCTTTTCCTGTGCGAAGGAAAGCAAAATCCCTTGATCGTTGATCTGGGCTGCGGAACTGGTAGTCAAAGCTTGGCTTTTGCACTCTGTGGGGCGCGCGTTATTGCCCTAGATTTGGATGTGAATGCGGTAAAGGTGCTGGAGAAACGCAAAAACTTCTATGAGGAACAGTGTGGTCAGTCGCTGAATATCACGATTATCGCTGCTGATACACTAAAATTCGATTTTGCAGACATTGGCCCCATTGATGGCGTCTATTCGCTTTTCGCCTTTAACTTGATGCAACCAACACATGCTTTATTAGCTAGACTCATGCCGGGCTTGACACCAGGAGCACGTTTGGCCATACAGGATGGCAATCGGCTGTGTTGGCTTGGACATTTACCCGGCAGACGACGTCAGGTGCTTTCGCCTTTGGAACTCAATCAGATACTTGTCGGATTAGGGTTCAAGCGAATTGCTCTTGAGGGTAATGTGTCCATACCCCCGCTCGCGTGGGCAGTGCTACCTTACGGTTGGTTGTCTGCCATTGATTCGATTTTAAACCGGACTTGGCTTTGGCCGGTATCGTATCTAGCTATGTACCAACTGAAATAGTGGGATGATAATGAGTATTCTTCACGTGGTCGGCGCGCGACCGAATTTTATGAAGGTCGCGCCGGTGATGGCGGCGCTGGCGCGTCACTCGGGTGTGCAGCAAACTTTGGTGCACACCGGCCAGCATTATGATACCAACATGTCAGATATCTTTTTCCAGCAGCTGGGCTTGCCGGAACCAGACATCAATCTGGAGGTCGGCTCGGGTTCCCATGCAGTCCAGACCGCCCAGATCATGCTGCGCTTGGAAGAGGTGCTGCTGACCCAGCGCCCGGGCTTGGTGTTGGTCTATGGCGACGTGAACTCGACTGTAGCGGCAGCGCTGGTCTGCGCCAAGCTGCTCATCCCGGTCGGTCACGTCGAGGCAGGATTGCGCTCATTCGACCGCACGATGCCGGAAGAGATCAACCGCCGGCTCACCGACCAGATCGCTGACCTGCTCTTTACACCTTCTGAAGACGGCAACGCGAACCTGGCGCGTGAAGGCATCCCGGCGGAAAAGGTGCATCTGGTCGGCAATGTGATGATTGATACGCTGGTGCAGTTGCTGCCTGTTGCGTTGGCGCGCTGGCAGGACGGACGCTTCACCGTGCAAGGGTTGACGGTCGACCCTGGCCGGTACATATTGACGACTCTCCATCGGCCATCCAACGTGGATGACCCGACCATGTTGGAACAGATCATGGCCGCGTTATCGGACATCGGCCAGCAACTCCCGGTCATCTTTCCCATCCATCCGCGCACGCGCCAGCGGTTGCAGAATACGCAATACGCAATACGCAATACGCAATTGTATCTGGTCGAACCGCTCAGCTATCTCGATTTCCTGGCTCTCCAGCGCCACGCTGCCCTGGTCATCACCGATTCGGGTGGCATCCAGGAAGAGACGACCTATCTGGGCGTCCCCTGTCTGACTGTGCGCGAGAACACCGAACGGCCGGTGACGGTGACCCTGGGCACCAACCAGCTTGTAGGTCGTGATATGGGCCGATTGCGGCAAGCGGCCAATCGTATCCTGAACGGCCAGGTCCAGCCACATCAGATTCCTCCCCTATGGGATGGTCGGGCCGGCGAACGGATCGCCGAAACGATTGTGTCAAGATGTTGAACCGTCTGCGCCACGCTTTTTGGGCACAGCGCTACTTGGGAGCGCGTTGGCTGGCTTTCCGCCTGGGACACGCTGTTCGTTTGCGTCTGGGTTGTCTGCGCCGGCAGACCCCTTTGATGCAGTGGGATAACCGGCCGTTCGAGACCTGTCTCAGCGCCGTTGCCCTCGCAGATCCCGAAGCCTATCTCTTCTATCGGCGGCAACGCGCTCCTCATTTCTTTTTTGCTCCGACTAATCGGGCGTCCTACGCGCCTCTTTTCAGGCAATGGGACAATTGCGAGGTCACACCTGTTGCCATTGCTGATGATATCCTTGCTGGCCGGTTTCGTTATTTTTCACACGCAGTAATCGAGAGCGGCTTTTCTCCTGATTGGCATTCTAATCCTCTAACTGGACAACGCATCGCTCCTGATCGCCATTGGAGTGAAATCTCAGATTTCGGGCAAGGCGACATAAAGGTTGTGTGGGAGACCAGTAGGTTTGATTTCACTTACGCCTTGGTTCGTGCCTACTGGCGCACGGGTGACGAACGCTATGCTGAAGCCTTTTGGCGTTTGGTTGAGAGCTGGCGTGCGGCGAATCCACCCAACTACGGTGCTAACTGGAAATGCGGGCAAGAGATAAGCTTTCGGATTATGGCCTGGTGCTTCGGCTTGTATGGTTTTCTCGAGAGTCCCACCACAACTCCCCAGCGCGTCGCAGATCTGGCGCAGATGATTGCCATTTCGGGCGAGCGCATTTTGGCTAACCTGGCTTATGCACTCAGTCAAAAGAACAATCATGGTATCAGCGAGGCGATGGGATTGTGGACGATTGGGCTCCTTTTCCCGGAATTCAAATGCGCTGCGCAGTGGGCAGAGGTAGGCCGAAATGCATTGGAGGCACAGGCGAAAGAACTCATTTATGATGACGGCGCCTTTTCCCAACACTCGGTCAATTATCACCGTCTGATGCTGCATGATTATCTGTGGGCCTTGCGTTTGGGAGATCTAAACGGACGGCCGCTTTCCTTGGAGCTGCGGAAAAGGATTAAATGGGCGACCGATTTGCTGTATCAGATTCAGGATGAGGCCAGTGGGGGCGTGCCCAACTATGGACAGAACGACGGCGCGCTGATTCTGCCCCTCGACAATTGCGATTATCGCGATTACCGTCCCGTTCTCCAGGCAGCATACTATTTGCATGAGGGTTGTCGTTGCTATGAGTCTGGACCATGGGATGAGCCCCTCCTTTGGCTATATGGTCCGGAAGCACTGAGCGCGCCGGTGCAGAAGCCGGCCAGGAGAAATCTGGCTGCGCCGATTGGCGGCTATTATACACTCCGATCACCGCATGGATTTGTCTTCACGCGTTGTGGAGCGTTCCGTCATCGCCCTGCTCAGGCTGATCTGTTGCATGTAGATCTGTGGTGGCAAGGGCGTAATATTGCTATTGATCCAGGAACCTATTCTTACAACATGCCTCCCCCATGGGATAATAGCCTGGCCAAAACGGTCTATCATAATACGGTAACAGTGGATGGACGTGAACAAATGGATCAGGCCAGCCGCTTTCTGTGGGTGCCCTGGGTTCGTGGCTCAGTTCGCTGCTCGTGCACCTCAACATGCGGACGTTTGGCCTATTGGGAGGGCGAACACGATGGTTATAGACGCTTATCAACGCCGGTCAGTTATCGTCGTGGTATCTTGCAACTAGATGATGGATGGTGGCTGGTCCTGGACCGGCTTGAAAGCGAAAAGATACATATTTACCGGCTGCATTGGCTTTTAGCAAATGCGCCATATCAGTGGGATGAAAGTCATGGCTGTTTGACGTTAGATTATTCTTCGTTCTCTTACTATGTTCGGCTACATGGTGCGCCTGAGTGTCTGAATCACTCGTTAGTACAAGCAGACGAAAACTCTCCTCGGGGCTGGTGTGCCCCGTACTATTTTGGTCGGGAGCCAGCTCTTTCGGTTGATGCGACTTTGTGTGCATCGAACGCTACTCTTTTGACCTTGTTCGGTCCCACAGTCGGCGACGTGGAAGTCATTTCCTCGGGTGTGCGTGTTCACACTCAAACCTGGGTTGCCGATCTGATTTTGGGCCAGGCTCGAGATGAACCTCTAGTCACACACGCTGCAATCACAGGTGCGACGCAAGATTATTCTGGAGAGCTCAAGTGCATATCTTGCTGATTCATCAAGCCTTTGTCTCGCCTGACGAGCCGGGAGGCACCCGCCATTACGAGCTGGCGCGGCATTGCGTGGAGCAGGGACACTGCTTCACCATTGTCGCGAGCACGATCAGTTACCTGACCGGGCAACCTGCTGCCAGGGGCGGGTCGCTGATCACAGAGCAGGACCTGGATGGCGTGCGCGTGCTGCGGGCCTATACGTACCCCTCGTTGCATCGCAGCTATGTGTGGCGGGTTGTTTCCTTTCTCAGCTTTATGGTCACGTCGGTGCTCGCCGCCCTGCGCGCCGGGCCGGTGGACCTGGTGATGGGCACGTCGCCGCCGATCTTTCAGGCAGTGTCAGCCTGGCTGGTGGCTGCGCTGCGGCGACGACCGTTCCTGCTGGAAATCCGCGACCTGTGGCCGGAATTCGTCATTGACATTGGCTTTCTGACCAATCCGCTCTTGATCGCCGCCTCCCGCTGGCTGGAGCGTTTCCTCTACAACCGGGCCACGCATCTCCTGGTCAACTCGCCCGCCTATCGGGACTATCTGATTGGCAAAGGGATCCCGGCCTCCAAGATCGCTCTGATTCCCAATGGTGTAGACCCCCATATGTTTGACCCATCCGCCTGTGGGGAGGGCCTGCGCCAGCGCTGGGGGCTGAACGGCAAATTCGTCGTCACCTATGCCGGCGCTCTGGGGCTGGCCAATGACATCCCGACCATTCTGCGAGCGGCCGATCACCTGCGCGAGCGACCGCCGATCCATTTTCTGCTGGTGGGCGATGGCAAGGAACGCCCCAACCTGGAGGCGCTGGCCCGGCAGTTGGATTTGCCCAACGTCACCTTTACCGGCTCGCTTCCCAAATCAGAGATGCCAGAGGTGTTGGCGGCTTCGGATGCGTGCATCGCCACGCTGAAGGACATCCCCATGTTCCGCACCACCTATCCCAACAAGGTCTTTGACTACATGGCTGCCGGCCGTCCCACGATCCTGGCTATAGATGGCGTCATCCGTCAGGTCATCGAAGCAGCCGGAGGAGGCATTTTTGTGCCGCCGGGAGACGATGCGGCTCTTGCCGACGCAGTGCTGAGATTGAGCCAGGATCGCCGGTCTGCCCAAAAGATGGGCCTGGCCGCTCGGGCCTATGTGGTGGAGCATTTCGATCGCCATCAGCAAGCCGGGCAGCTCGTCGAATTGCTCCAGCGATTGGTAGAATAGGTCATGGGGATGGACACACGCCCGTATCGCTCTTTCGGCAAACGCCTGCTGGACCTCGCACTAACGTTCCCCGCGCTGGTTTTGCTCTCCCCCATCCTTGCGTTCACTGCCCTTTTGGTCCGTCTCACGCTTGGCGCGCCCGTGCTCTTCCGCCAGCAGCGACCCGGCCTCCACGGCAAGCCCTTCACCCTCTACAAGTTCCGCACCATGACCGATGCGCGCGACGCCCAGGGCAATCTGCTGCCCGATGCTGAGCGGCTGACCACCTTTGGCCGTTTCCTGCGCAGTACCAGTCTCGACGAGCTGCCGGAACTGTGGAACGTGCTACGGGGCGATATGAGCCTGGTCGGCCCGCGACCGTTGCTGATGCAGTACCTGGACCGCTACACGCCGGAACAGGCCCGTCGCCACGAGGTGAAGCCGGGAATAACGGGCTGGGCTCAGGTCAACGGCCGCAACGCCATCACCTGGGAACAGAAATTTGCGCTGGATGTGTGGTACGTGGATCACGTGTCTTTATGGCTCGACCTGAAGATTATCGCCCTGACTGTCTGGAAGATCCTCAAACGCGAGGGGATCAGCCAGCCGGGGCAGGCAACAATGGAGGAATTTATGGGGGGAGCCGGCTGAGTGGTCAGGGTTTTAATCTTAGGGGCAGGTGGTCATGGGCTGGTGGTGGCGGACATTCTACTCCGTGCTCACGAGTCTGGAGATGTGGCCATCCCTATCGGTTATCTAGACGATGATCAGAGTCTCCATGGTAAGCATCTTCTGGGTTTACCGGTCTTGGGTGGCATAGGTATGCTGAGCCGAATACCTCACGATGCGATTATTGTAGCAATCGGTGACAATCTGACCCGCAAGCGCCTCGTCGAGAGTCCTCTACTTGACGCGGAAAGGTTCATTATCGCTCGGCACCCTACAGCCATTATCGCTCCAGACGTTCACATTGGGTCCGGCAGCATGGTCTGCGCCGGGGTGATTATCAATACAAGTTCAGTAATCGGATCTCACGTTATTCTGAATACCGGCTGTACTGTAGATCACCACAACGTTGTCGGTAACCACGTCCATATTGCTCCCGGCGTTCACACCGGAGGTGAGGTCATCATAGAAGACGGCGCGTTGGTCGGCATTGGAGCGACTGTGCCGCCGCGTATAAAAATCGGAGCCTGGGCCACAGTCGGCGCCGGTGCCGTCGTCACCAAGCCCGTGCCTGCCGGCGTCACCGTCGTGGGCGTACCGGCCAAGCCGCTGCAAAAAGGTTGAAATGCCTCGTCTTTACCTTTCTCCCCCCCACATGTCCGGCCTGGAACAACAATTCGTCCAGGAGGTTTTTGCCTCCAACTGGATCGCTCCCCTGGGTCCTCAGGTGGACGCGTTCGAGGCCGAATTCGCCGAGGCCGTCGGCGCGCCCTATGCGCTGGCGCTCAGCTCCGGCACGGCCGCGCTGCACCTGGCGCTCATCCTGGCCGGCGTCGGCCCGGGCGACGAGGTGCTGGTCTCCACCCTCACCTTCTCGGCCAGCGCCAACCCGGTCGTCTATCTGGGGGCCCGGCCGACCTTCATTGACTGCGAGCGCACTTCGTGGAACATGGACCCGGGGCTGCTGGCGGAGACGCTGGCCGCACGGGCGCGGGCCGGCAAGCTACCCAAGGCCGTGATTCCTGTGCACCTGTACGGCCAGAGCGCGGACATGGATCCGATCCTCGCCGCCTGCGCGGCCTACGAAGTGCCCGTCATCGAGGATGCCGCCGAGGCGCTGGGCGCAACCTACAAAGGCCGGTCGCCGGGCACGTTCGGTATGATGGGCGCCTTCTCCTTCAACGGCAACAAGATCATCACCACCTCGGGCGGGGGCATGCTGGTCTCGGCCGACAAGGGGCTGATTGACCACGCGCGCAAGCTCTCGACCCAGGCGCGCGATCCGGCCCCGCACTACCAGCACTCGGAGATCGGCTACAACTATCGGCTGAGCAACGTGCTGGCAGCCATCGGCCGGGGACAATTGCGCGTGCTGGAAGAGCGGGTGCGACGCAAGCGGGAAATCTTTGAGATGTATCGGGAGATTCTGGCGGATGTGCCCGGCATTGAATTCATGCCCGAGGCGCCGTGGGGCCGTTGCACGCGCTGGCTGACCTGCATCACCGTCGATTCCGAGCAGTTCGGCGCGACGCGCGAGGACATTCGCCTGGCATTGGAGGCCGAGGACATCGAGTCGCGGCCACTGTGGAAGCCGATGCACCTGCAGCCGGTGTTCCAAGGCTGCGAGGTGGTGGGCGGAAGCGTGGCGGAGGGGCTGTTCCGGGATGGGTTGTGTCTGCCGTCGGGAACGGCAATGACACAGGCGGATATCGAACGGGTGGCCGCGGTGGTACGGAGAGTAAGGGACGCAGATGAACGCTGACTGCGTACGCAGATTAAAAGCAAAAAGATCAGCGTTCATCTGCGTTCATCTGCGTTCACAAAAGAGGTCAAAGTGACCGCGTCCTACAAGCACGTCGATATCACGGACCGGATCCTCAAGGCGTTCTATGCGGTGTACAACACCCTCGGCTACGGCTTTCTCGAAAAGGTGTATGCCAATGCCTTGCTCATCGAGTTACGGAAGTTGGGGCTCAAGGCACTGGCCCAGGCGCCTATTCGAGTGTTCTATGCCCGTGAAGTGGTGGGCGAGTACTTTGCCGACCTGGTGGTGGAGGATGCCGTCATTGTGGAGCTGAAAGCCGTGCAAGCCCTGACGGAGGAGCATGACGCTCAGCTGCTGAATTATCTCAAGGCCACCCGATTCGAGGTGGGGCTTCTGCTGAACTTCGGCCCGAAACCGCAGGTGAAGCGCAAGGTTTATGACAACACGCGCAAGGGAGATCTTTCGTGGGTGGTTGAAATGGGACACAGATGAACGCTGACTGCGTACGCAGATTTGAAAGAGGGAAATCTGCGTTTATCTGCGTTCATCTGTGTCCCCCTTTGACAGCACGCAAGGTGCCTCCTGAGGTGTGTATTCCGGAACCAGGTTCTGAAAGGCTCGGCGCACGGCCTGAGGGTCCCGCATCCTGGCGGCTTCGTAGAGCTGCCCAAGCCCACGGAAAAATCCGTCCGCAAAATCTTCCACAAAGCCCGGTCCGTCCCCGTTGGGTCGAAGCACCAGGATCTTTTCATGCTCCGTTCGGGCGATGCCTTCATCCTGAGTGATCAGTTCCTCGTACAGTTTTTCCCCTTCCCGAAGCCCCGTAAAGACGATCTCCACATCCACCCCGGGACGCTTGCCGCACAAGCGGATAAGGTCCCGGGCCATGTCCACGATCTTTACCGGGGTTCCCATCTCCAACACAAATATTTCCCCGCCTTCCCCCAACCCCGCCGCCTGTAAGATAAGCTGCGCCGCTTCGGGAATGGTCATGAAATAGCGCGTCACTTCGGGATGCGTGACGGTCACCGGCCCTCCCCGTTCGATCTGCTTTTGAAAAAGCGGCACCACCGATCCCGACGATCCCAAAACATTTCCAAAACGCACGGCCATAAAACGCGTCGATGAGCCCATGTCATGGAAGGCTCGAAGCAACAATTCCGCCGTGCGCTTGCTCGCCCCCATCACATTGGTGGGCCGAACAGCCTTGTCCGTGGAAACGAGCACAAACCGTTCCACACCATGGCGTCGAGCCTGCTCCATGACCACCCGACTTCCTTCCACATTGTTGAAAACCGCTTCCCACGGGTTCCGTTCCAGCATGGGCACATGCTTGTAAGCCGCCGCATGAAAAACCACCTGAGGACGATGAATGCGAAACACCCTTTCCATGAGGCTTTCATCCTGCACCCGCGCCAGAACACATTCATAGCGGAAAAAGCCTCGTTCATGATGCAGTTCCATCTGAATGTCGTACAGATTGGATTCTCCCGCATCCACCAAAATGAGCCGGGACGGATCAAAACGCACCAACTGCCGGCACAGTTCCGAACCGATGGATCCTCCCGCACCGGTCACCACAATGGTCTTTCCACTCAAACAGGCACGAATTCCCTGTTCATGCAGCTGAACGGGAGGACGTCGCAAAAGATCCTGGTAGTTGACGTCGCGAAGCGTCTTGACGGTCAGCTTGCCATCAAAAAGCGCTCCAAGCGCCGGCAGGGTCTTAAAGGGAACCCGGGCCTCCTTGCAGTGTTCCAGAATCCGTCGCATCTGAGACCCCGTCGCCGACGGCGTGCAGATAAAGATTTCTTGCACTTCCCACTGTTCGCAGATCCCCTTGACGTCCTCCACCGTGCCCAAAACAGGAACACCATGAATGGTTCGGTGCAGCTTTCCCGAATCATCATCCAAAAATCCCACCACGTGATAGTCAAGGGAAGGGTTATCAAAAATTTCCCGAAGCATCTTTTCGCCGGCGTTCCCCGCCCCGATCAAAAGCACCCGCTTGCCTTTGGAAAGCTCCTTTCGGTTCCATGGAATCGAAATGTTGAAAAGACCCTGCTGGGCAGCGTGCGCCGCGAACCAGTGACGAATCCAGACGCGAAGCCCACCGCTGAAAAGTAATGTGAGCACGGCATCCAGGATGAAAACCGCTCGAGAAAAACCCTGAAACCGTGTCAGATAAAGCAGAACCGCCGTGGCACATGCAAAAGCCGCCGCCACCGCCTTCACAAGACGCCACAGGTCATCCAGGCTCGTATAACGCCACATGCCCCGGTACAGCCCAAAGACGTAAAAAGACACCAGCTTCAAAGGCACATACCAGAGAAGAATGGAACGCAGCTGCGAAAACTCTCGAGCAATCTGAAACTCAAACCGAAGCAGATAGGCCCCGTACAAGGCCGCCATGAAACAGGCGGTGTCCCCCAAAAGCATGGCGTAAAAATGGGGGTTTTTCAGGTGATGACGCATGACCCGCTCGTTTTTGTTTGAACCGCAGAGACGCAGAGAATACAGAGGAAATATTGTTTAGTTGTTTGCTACGGTTTTTTTCTTATGTCTTCTCTGCGTCTCTGTGGTGAAACAATAATCGTGATCTGTTTCACATCGCGAATCGTTATAGGAAAGAAAGCGGGCTGTCAAGGAATATAAATTAGGGTTGTGTTTCGATTCTTTCGCTGTTGGAAAAGGTGTAATCCAAGGAAGACACTTGAAAACCGTTTTCACGAGGCACCAGCGTCAGGTTCACGGTGCCGTTGGAGTGGACTCCGGACCGATCGTGAAACAGGGCCGTCAGATCAAATCGTCCCGTCACTCGAACCTTGTCCCCAAGCACAGCCCACCGTTCCAGGCGAATGCGGTAATCAAGCCGCTGCGTTCGTGCAAAGTTTTTTTCGTAAAGATGCCGAAGGGTTCCGATAGGTTTTCCGTTTTCACAGGCATCCGCCGTAAAAAGGTTCAAAAATCCCTGAAGATCCATGCGGGAAAAGGTTCGGCAATAACGGTCAAGAAAAGCGCTGATATCCCTTTCGGTAATCCCCTGGGAAAGGACGGGGCTTTCCTTCGGGTTTGGAGCGTGCGCCACGGCTCTGGGTTTATCTTCAGGGGTTGGAGGCTTTGAAGGTTGAGGGGCTGAAGGTTCCAAGGCATCCTTTGATGTTTTGGTCTCGGGGCGAACCGGTGGTGTGTGCAAAGGTTTTTCAGCCCTGGGCGGGACCTGTTCCTTGGAAGAGGAGGAAGCTGTCTTCTGAAGGGGTTGAACCTCAGCCTTGGCCGTCTGGCTTTCCTTTCGAGCCGAGGCTGTCGGCGAAGCCGAATCGATGGCCGCTTTTTGGGTTTCCATGGGAGAAGCCGAAGGCTTAGGGGGTTTCGGGATGTCGGCCGCTGCGATTTGAACCGGGGCATCCGTTCGTGTTTCAGCCGGTTCGTCCTTCGGTTTTTTGGGAATCGACCCGATTTTGGCAAGTTCTCGTGGAGGTTCGATCACGGCTTGCAAAGGGAGGTCCCGACGGGATTCTTGCTCATCTTTGGAAAAGGGATACAAAAGCGCCGCCAGCCCTTGACCGGATTCTTTTTCCTCGCCTAAAGCCCCGCTTTGGGAAGCCGTCTTTCGGGAGTAGTGCTTTTGGCTGTAGTAGCGATGGGTGAGAAAATCATCGAAATCAGCGAGGAAGGTCACCGCAAGAAGCAGGGCCACAAAACCCGCCAAATAGGAAGCGAACCGCCGGCCCCCTCGCCGGGCTGAATGCTTTGAAACTTCGGCATCGTTGTCGTGATGGAAGCTTTCCCGTGGGCCGTACAGGCTTTGGCGGTCATAGTGACGCCGCAGTTCGGGATTCGACAAGATCTGGTAAGCTTCCTTGATCTTGATGAAGGTTTCGGCGGCGTCAGGATTGTCCGGATTGAGGTCGGGGTGCCACCGGCGGCTTAAGCTTCGATAAGCTCTTTTGATGTCATCCTCGGACGCGTTCGCCGGCAGTCCAAGAATATCGTACAGGTCATCCGGCTGCGGAACCAGGTTCAGGACACGGACCAGAAGCCGGACCCTTTCTTCAAACCAGGCTGAAGAAATGCCGTATTTTCGGCATAAAGTCAGCAGGTCCGAAGAATGTCGGCCCAGAAGCCGGGTGGCTTCCTTGACCTGTTCCAGCAGACGGCGGTCGGCGGCCACCCGAATCACCAGATGATCGGCGTCCTTATGACGGGAAACAGCCTGCACAAGATCTTCAAGGCTTGCTTGGAATGCCATCAGGGTTCCATCCGCACATGATCGATCCAGTAATCCCCCTGAATCTTGCTGTCGAACTTAAGGCTTTCTTTACGGCGAAGCTGCACGAGAACGGCTTCACAACCTTCAGGGGCTTCAAATTCCAGGGTTTCCTCCGTCCACGGCCGAGTTCCCGAAACAGGATCGCTTGCCTTGGACAATCCCTGACACCCGTAGCCCGAAAGTTCCAGACGGATTCCCTGATCGGTTGTGAGTCCTCGAGCCTTTTGCGCGAAGCGTAAACGGTAACGGGCACCCGGGTTGACCGGAACAATTTGAGACACATGGTGAAAGTTCACGTTGGAAGTTCCGGGAAAACGAACATGAAGGCTGTAACGGCCGTGCCGGGAATCGGTCAGTGTGCGTTCCAGGATTACGTCGGAATGCTTTCGGATCCTCCAGTCGAAAGCCATGTGCGACGGTTCTTCTTCAAAACTTCCGTTGTAAACCCAGGGAGCCTCGCCGCCCAGATGTCGCCGCCAGACCTCTTTGGCTTCCTGAACACGTTTTCCGCCAAGCAGCCCTTCACAAAGCCGCCATGTGAGCTTCTTTTCCGGTAAACGATCGTTCTGCGCCATTCGGTTCCATAAGGCCAGGGCAGCGTTCAGTTCCCTGGAAGCCATGAGTTGTTCAAGCAGAACGGGTTCGTTTGCAGGATGGACATGATCGGCGACGGCGGTCCAGCTTCCCCAGTACCGGAAAGCCAGAAAACAGGCATCGGGAATTTTTTGCGGCATTCTTTGCAAGATGAAGTTGAAAATTGAGGCAAAGGCTTCATCTTTTTTCAGTTCAAAGGCCATGAGCAATTCCTGCCATTTCCAGGTGCTTACCCGGGAAAGCTTGGGGGAAAGAGCCCCAAACAGGTTTTCGGCCGCTTCCCGGTTTCCTCGGGCCATTTCCGCTTTCATGAGCGCAAACCACGCCTCCGGAAAGATCTGCAGACGGGTGACGGCCTGTCTGTAGGATTCACAGGCTTTTTGCGAATCCAAAAGATCATAAAAAAAGCGATGCCCTTCCCACAGCCATGGCTGGGGAAACAGCCGAGTCAGGCCATGCTTGCGTGCGAAATCCAGGTTTCGTGTTCCCACCTGGTAACGCAGCACTCCGTAGCCCAGGAGCACGAAACCCAATCCCGCCAGTAAAACACTCCAGGCGACCCGTTTTCCCATGAAGGGCCCTCACGCGTTCGTATGGGCTTCCGCCCTTTCCTGATCCTGATTCTCAGGCAAGGCCTGTTTTTCATCCCCATACCGGTAGGCGTAGTGGTAGTACTTGTAGTACTTGTAATAGTAGCCGTAGTGATGCCACACATCCAGCCGATTCACGATGGTTCCCAGCAGGTTGGCCCTCACGTTGAGCAGGCTCTTTCGAAAAATACGCAGCGCTTCCCGATGGGTCACACCGAGGGTGCTCAGGAGAATCACACCATCGGCATGGTTTCCGAGCACCAGCACATCGGCAAACCCGGCGAAAGGCGGCGCATCGATGATGATGCGGTCAAAATAACCGTTCAGTTTTTCCAGAAGCTTGCGCATGCGGCTTGAAGCCAGAAGTTCGGCGGGGTTGGGTGGAATGGGGCCTGATGGAATGAAGAAAAGGTTGGGAATATCGGTTTTTTGAATGATGTCTTTAGCGTCGCACATACCGGTAAGAAACTGGCTGAGACCTTTATCCTTGCCGTTTTGGCTGAAAAGCTTATGAAGTCGAGGACGTCGCAGGTCCGCATCCATGATAAGGACTCTTTCTTCGGAGACGAAAGCAAGGGCCAGGTTGGTGGCCAAAGTGCTTTTCCCTTCCCCCGCGGTGGTGCTGGTGATCACGATGGATTTCAAGGGGCGGTCCCCACTGTTGGAAAGTTGAATGGACACCTTGGCGGTCCGCACCGATTCCGAAAAGCTGGAACGGGGTTGTTCCCGCACCAAAAGATCCAGTTGAGCCGCTTCTCGAAGGTCCGCTTCAGGAATGACTCCTAGAACCGGAATATTGAAACGATCCGAAATTTCATCGATACGTTTGACCGTGTTATCGAAATATTCCAGCATAAAAGCCGAACCGACGCCGAGCATGAGTCCGACCGCCAAGGCCAAAAGCAGGTTCAGACGGACTTTAGGCTTATAGGGTTCCAAGGGAAGGAGGGCGTAATCCACCACCTGAATGTTACTGATCTCGGCACCCACATTGGCGTCGATTTCCTTGGAACGTTCCAGAAGACTTTGAAAGATCTGCTTGTTGGTTTCCACTTCCCGGGCCAGTATTTTGTACTGCGTGGCCTTTTCGTTGAGTTCCATGGCCTGGGCTTTCTTTTCTTCGGCAGCCGCCCGCAAAGCCTGTTCCTTTTTGAGAGCCGTAAGATAGCTGTGTTCCAAGGACTGGACGATCCGCCGTTGCTCCGCCTCGATCTTTTGCTGGATTTCGGTCATCTTGGCCCGCAGAATCTTCACCTGGGGGTATTCGTCCTTATAGACGGCTTTCAGTTCTTCGTACTGGCCTTGATACTCGATATAGTTCTTGCGAAGTTCCTGAATCACCTTGTTGTCGATCACCGCCGGTAGGGAATCCGGCCCGGCGGTCACGGCCTGGCGGTAGACGGATTCGGCGGCGATCCGTTCCGATTCCGCAGCCGCCAGGGCCGAGTTCACTTCTTCCAGTTGTCGGTAAACCAGGTTGAGCCGACTGTCCAAAGAGACGATCCCTGATTTTTGGGCAAAGGAGTTCATGGCCTCTTCGGATTTTTCCAGTTGAATGCGGGCCGCTTCCAGTTGTTTTTCCAGTTGTTGCTTGGCGGACGTGGCCGCATCGAGTTTCTTGTCCATTTGCCAGCTGACGAATTCCTGCACCAAGGCGTTGGCCGCATCCCGGGCCACTTCCGGGTCTTTGCTGGTAAAGGCGATCTTGATGATGGTGGTGTCACGTTCAGGCTGTACAGAAAGATTTTCATTGAAGAGAGCCAAAACGGTTTTCTGGGTCCTGAGTCGTTCCAGGGTTTCGTCTTCGTTTTTCTTGAAGGAAAGCCACTCTCGAATTTTTTGCTTCCAAGCCTTGAATCCCTCATCTTGGCCGTCACTTTTGGGGTTGAAAGCCGGATGGCTTTCAAGCTGAAGCCTATCGATCACCCGTTGCGCCAGGGATTGGCTCTGAAGCAGCTTCACCTGCGTCTGTATGAATTCGCGGGTCTGGAGTTTGTTGGCCACAATATCTTCAAACTTTGTCACCTTGACATCTTGCGGAGAAACTTCCAACCTGGCTTCGGCTTTGAAGATGGGCGTCATGGCCAGGCTCACGATGAGCGTGGTGATGAAAACCACCAGCAAAACGGTGGCCACAAGCCATTTACGTCGCAGAATGATTTCGACGTAGTCCCGTAAATCGACGGATTCATCCAGATCCGGAACGGGTTCTCGAAATTCCGTGGAAGGCAGCCGGCTTTCCGTGACCATCGCGGGAAGTTGGGCTTCCTTTCCGGCGTCTCGACGGTCTTTGCGTTCCGATTCAAACGGTTCCATACGCACCTCTCGATTTCGACTTCAAAGATTCCGCACACCCGGCGCCTGGACGCAGGCGTTCCAGGGATCCCATTTCAGCTTCCAAAAGCACCATGACGGCCAGAAAAGCAAGCACATTGGCCGCCATGCGAAATGGAAAATCAACCCATGCATGGAGAAGAAAAGCCGCCAACCCCGCCAGACAACCCGACGCGATGGATATGTCCGAAGAGGCGGATTGACGTCGCAGTTTGAGAAGACGGCGGGCGTTTCGCAGCCAAAAGCTCCACAGCAGACCGATCCCCGTAAGACCCAACGGCCATCCCAGTTCGGCGATCCATTGCAGGTAATCGTTGTGCGCATGCCGGGCGAATTCAAATTCCGAAAGGTGGGTCTGGTAGATTCCATAAACCTCTCGAAAAGCCCCGAGACCGATCCCTGTCCAGGGATGATCCTGAATGATCGTCCAGGTGTCCCACCAGAGCCGAAAACGTCCAGGCATATCGTTTTCCAGGCGGTCAAACCGTGCCAGAATTTCGTCGAACCCGAGGACCGTTCCGTAAGCGATCAACACGATCCAACTTCCGGCGACGGCTAAAAGAAGTTCCTTGCGTTCCCGATTCCCCGTAAGAATAACAAAAATCGTGGCGGCAAAAAGCACGGTAAGAATGCCGGCTCGAGAAACGGAAAAAAACAGAGCGAAAAGGACGAAACCGGTCACAAACCCGAAAAAGACTTTTTTTTGACGCCTTTCATGATGAATTTCCCGGGTGCCGGCATACCCCTGAGGCCCTTGCCTTCCTGAAGGTTTTAAAGTGTATGCCAGAAAAACGGGCCAGAGCAAGGAGAGAAAGGCGGCAAAGTTGTTGCGATTGATAAAGGTTCCACGGGCCACCCTCCCGGAAGATGATGATTCCCAGAGCACTCCAAGGGATGGCACAAGAACCTGAAGGATTCCGTAGAGGGATTGAAAAAAAGCGATGAGAAAGAAAAACAGGATAAGACGGCTTCTTTCCTGGGACGAGCTGTTCAGAACATCGCGAAGCATCAAGCCGTAAAGGACGAAGAAAAACCAGAGACCTGCAATGAAAACCGTTTCCCATGGAACATAGGAGAGAGAGGCCGTACTCGAAACCCCTAGCAGGTCCTTTACCTGAAAAATCCATTCGGCCCTTTTGGGGCTGAGAACCGAAAGGAATCCTTCGGGCAGGGGGACACTTTGCACAAGCGGCAATGCCGGCAGTGCCGTGAGAAGGATCCACCATTTCCGGCCGGGAACCCTGATGGCGATTCTGCCCGAAAGGACGAGAACGGCAAGGCAGATGAGAGAAAGACCCGCGATAGGAGCCCAAAAGGCCGGATGAGGACCTGCGAAGAAAAAGAGCATGAAAACCATGGATCCAAAGGGAAACACCCATCGGATTGAATCTTGACGGCCTTTGTTCCCGCCGGGTTCGGACATTTCATGCCGGCTTTTCGGTGATTTTGAAGGAGTCGCCGTTAAACGGGGCATTGTCGGTTTCAATTTTTGCTATTTCTGGGTTCCAAATGAACTTGAGTCGATCGCTTCTTCAGCCGTCTTTCTTTACGTGAAAGGAAAGCGATCCATGTTTTTCACGCAAAGTTCCTTCGCCTCTTTCGAAAAGTCTACTTCTTTACGGGGTTATTGTTTTTTCTTGACACCTAGGGCGACTTTTCGCATACAGTTCCTTCAAGCGGGTTGTCAAGGGTCATCAGACACCTACTAACCGGGAATGTAAGGAGGAGGAGAAGATGGTGGGGCGCAAGGTTTTGGGGTTGATGATGGCGGGGCTCTTGATACTGCCTCCTTCTCTCTGGGCGGGGGGAACGGTGAGTCCCATGGGAACCTTGAGCATTTTGGAAAACGGCCGGGAAGTCAGACAGATTCGATCCGAGATGCCCGTCCCTGAAGGGCTTCAGATGTTGTGCAAAGGCCAATGCCTGGTCCAGATGGAAGGGATGCAGATGGTGGCCAGGGATCAGGCCGTCTTCGCCGTGGGTGAAAACACCGGGCGCTGGGATGTCACCGTGAAGTCCGGGCGGATTGATTTTGCCCTTCGTTCCGGGGCTAAGCTGGTGGACTTTCACACGCCTCATGACATGATTCGTCTTGAGGAAGCGATCTTTTCCGCCGCCTCTTCCGGCATGGTTCGAGGAAGTGTCATCGTTACGGAAAAGAACACCCAACTTCTTGTCCATGAAGGAACACTCCGTGTGGCCAGCAAAAACGGTTCTCAGCTTGTCTCTCAGGGAAATGCCATCCAGCTTGCCTCCAGCGCTTTCGCTCCTGAAGGAACCGCCGGCGGCGGTGCGGGAACGGCCGGAGCCGGTGCCGGGGCTGCGGCTGCCGGAGGGGCAGGTTTTGTGACGACGGGAACGGTCGTGGGAGTGTCGGCGGCGGCCATGGTGGCTGGAGCCGTTACGGCTTCAAATGCTGCGGACGGAGGTGGCGAGGTGAGTCCTTCCGCTCCGGCAAGCCTAAGGTAGGCTTGTTGACCTTTTGACCTTCACGGCGGTGCCGCATTCCAAAGCGGCACCGCTTTTGTGTTTTTATGAGCAGAAGACTGCAATAAAACACCTGAGGCACGTGATGCCAAGGAACATGACGGTCACCACGTAAAGGAGTCAAAGGGAATGAAGGGAACTCAGGATGTCCGGCGTGTCTGGCACGGAATGACGGCCCTGGTCTTGGCCGGCGCGTTGTTGGCCTCTTGGGGATGCGCCTCGTCGGGAGCAGGCCCCAAGGTAACCACCACGGTCGAAGAATTGATGGCTAAAACAAAGCCGGAAAACGAACAGATCAAGGAACTGAACGCCAAACTGTTTTCATCCGTAAGCGGAAGTCCTCAGTTTGAAGACTATATCCTCAACGAAGGGGATCTGATTCAAGTCTCTGTCTTTGAATCCAAGGACCTCAACACGGAAGCCCGAATCGGGGCTCGAGGATTCGTGACCTTGCCGCTTCTGGGTCCGGTGAAATTGAAAGGCCTGACCACCAGGGATGCGGAACAACTCATCGAAAATCTGTACCGGGAAAAGTATCTTCAGGACCCTCATGTCAGTATTTTCGTCAAGGAACAGATGGGTGGAAAGATCACCATTCTGGGTTCGGTCAACAAATCGGGTTCTTTTGACTACCCTTCCCGACAGCGTCTTCTGGATGTTTTGGCCCTCTCGGGCGGTCTTTCCGACAAGGCCGGTCGCACGGTCCAGATCAGGCGCAAAGGAGAAAATCCGGAGCGGCCTGACACGTATCTTATCGATTTGGAGGAACTGATTGAGCAGGGTCGTGCTGAACTGAACATCGAAATCTATCCCGGAGACGTTATTTTCGTTCCTGAAGCCGGCATGGTCTACGTGGACGGGGCGGTAGGCAAGCCCGGAGCCTATCCCATCAAGAAACAGATGACGGTCCACGAAGCGATTGTGGCTGCGGGGGGACTGAGGCCTACGGCCAGTCAGGGGGATATTAAGCTGATCCGCTACATGCCCGGTGGAGCCCGGGAAGTGGTGAAACTCAGTCTCAACGACATTCAGAGTGGTCGAGCTCAGGAAATGACCGTTCAAGATCGGGACGTGGTCTTCGTGGAAACAAGCACGCTTGAAGCGCTGGTCTACGGTCTGCGGCTCAATCTGGGCATGGGCCTTGTGGGTATCGGCTACACACCGCCTCCGCACTAAGGTACTGCAGCCACCCTTCCCGCCTTTTGGAAACGAGGCGGGAAGGGTTTCTCTGCTTCAAATCGCCTCCAAAATCCGCTTCCACAAAGAGGGCTTTCGGCGACGGACCATCGAGGGCCGCTCCGCCGAGAGAACAGGTTCCCCCTTGAGAATCCGGCTGGGGACATCTTCCACGAGATCCCTGGCCGCTTCTTCACCTAGAAGCCCCGCAGCCAATAAAGAGGCTTGTCGAAGTTTCGGCGGGCGATTCTTGGAGTTATGGGCATCGGAAGCCATGATGTGCACAAGACCCTTTTCCAGCAGTTTGATGGAGAACCTTTGCACATCCTTTCCCCATCCTCCCAAAAGACTTTCCGCCGTGATCTGAACAAGCACACCGCAACGGACCCATTCCTCCAGGTATTCTGGATGATGCATCACGACCGGGTTCCGCTCAGGATGCGCCAAAACGGGCGTCACGCCCTGGCTTTGAACTTCAAAAAGAAAGGCGTTCAGGTTTGCGGCAACGAAGGTGGGAGGGAGTTCCAAAAGAAGATAACGACCGGTATCGTTTATGGTCATGAGCCGGCCGGAACGAACTCCATGGGGAATCGTCGGGTGAAGCCGCAATTCCGAGCCCGGATACACCTTGAGGGGAATTCCGGAACGTGCCAGCCGCTCTTGAAGCTCTCTGGTCACGCTCAGGATGCATTCCCGATGGTTGTCATAGACGCCTTCGTTCCAGTGCGGTGTCGCGACAAGGGCTTTTATGCCGTCGTTTACGGCCGCTTTGGCCATGTCCATAGCCTCTTTCCACGAGGACGCGCCGTCATCCAAACCGGGCAGTATGTGAGCATGCAGATCTATCAATGATTTCGTCCCTCAGTCGCATATGGTCAAAGCAAACGGGTTTTGGTCTGTGAAGGTGGCAACCCCGAAGGTTTATTGTTCGTGGCGGGCGACCCGGGGATCGAACCCGGGACCTTTGGTTCCGGAGACCAACGCTCTCTCCACTGAGCTAGTCGCCCACAACGTTACCTATGCCGACAATGGGGCTTTGTCTACCACAGGGGCTTGATGGTGTCAATGTCGTCAGGAAACACGGTGTCAGGCCCTTCTGAAATGTCTGCGAAAAAGCTCGGTATTCCGCGGTCTCTGACATGTTCCCAGAAATCGGCCGTCTTCCGTAGGGGCGAGGCGGCGCCTCGCCCCTACGCCGTGGAATCGGTCATGTTTCAATCCCATTCGAAACTTTGAATGACCAGGATACCGGCTTCGCGGGCCTTTTCCAGGACCTTTGGCTTGGCATAATGGGTGACCACAATGGGCATCAGCTCTTCAGCCATGATGGAGGCCACCTTTTCCAGTTTGAGGCGCAGGCTTTTGAGCTTAGAGGTGTCGTCCAGCCGCAGCACCGATTCGCCTATAAGGATCAGAGACTTTCCATCCTTCTGGGCTCGTGCGAAGAAATTGAGCTCTTCATCCGCCACGTCGGCCCGCACGATTCGGTCCTTGACTTGAATTCCGTAAGCGGAAGCCAGATACGCCGGAAGTTTCCGGTAGGCCTCGTTTTCCAGGGCGTAGGCCATGCTGCGGGAAAGCCCTCCCACCTGTTCTCGCGTGGCCTTGAGGCCCCGGGAGAGTGCGGCCACTTCTTTTTCCGTGCGCTTCTGAGCTTCCGCCAGCTCTTCGACTTTGACAGCAAGGCTGTCCAGCCGGGCTTCCGTCTTTTTCTGAGCCTCCGCCAGCTCTTCCAAGCGAATTTCTGTACGCTTCTGAGCTTCCGCCAGCTCTTCGACTTTAACAGCAAGGCTGTCCAGACGGGCTTCTGTCTTTTTCTGAGCCTCCGCCAGCTCTTCCAAGCGCGCTTCGGTACGCTTCTGAGCTTCGGCCAGCTCTTCAACTTTGACAGCGAGGCTGTCCAGACGGGCTTCTGTCTTTTTCTGAGCCTCCGCCAGCTCTTCCAAGCGAATTTCTGTACGCTTCTGAGCTTCCGCCAGTTCTTCAACTTTGACAGCGAGGCTGTCCAGCCGGGCTTCCGTCTTTTTCTGAGCCTCGGCCAGCTCTTCCAAGCGAATTTCTGTAAGCTTCTGAGCCTCCGCCAGCTCTTCCAAGCGCATTTCCGTACGCTTCTGAGCCTCGGCCAGCTCTTCCAAGTGTTTTTCCGTACGCTTCTGAGCCTCGGCCAGGTCCCGGACGATGTCCTTGAGTTCGTTAAATTCGCGCTTGCTCACCGATTCTTCGCGGTTTCGTTCCACCTCTTCAAAGAGACTCAACAGAGCGTCTCGAAGATCCGGCGCCACGCGCTCCAATTTTCTGTACAGGGCAACACTCATGCCCATACACTTTTCTCCTCTCTGCATTCCGACGACGCTTTAGCGCCAAGGCCATAAAGCCCCTTTTGGAAGCTCGCTTTTCAAAGAGATGTTACAAGATGAGATCCATCAGGACAAGAAGGATGCGGAATCCTCGAAGCCCGTTTCGCCATTGCTGCTGCGCCGTTGGAGCGTCTCTCGATCGTTACGCATGTGCCGAAGCGCTCCGTGTGTCTGTCGGCCTTCAGAAGGTTGAGGCCTTCTTCTTTTTCTCAAGCCTTCAGCCCATCGTGACGATATAGACAATGATGCCGATGAGACAAGTTCGGCAACAGGGTGGCATCGTAACATGCGGAGACGGATGGCACGTTATGGCCTACATTCTGGAACAGACATCGTCGGTGACGGCCGAAGCAAAAGGCCGTCGGTTCTTTTTTTTGACGTTTCGAGGCCGGCTTCAGTTGAACCGTCAGGAAGAAATCACCTTTGAAGCGGTCTATGAGCCTTTCGATGGCTGGAAGATTCTGCGTGCTTCCAATCCGGAAGCTTTTCAAAAGGCCGTGCCCGACGGTTATTTTCAAGCCTTTTGCCTGGATGTGCTCAAGGAATCCCACATGGACTGCCTGGTTCGATGGCACCTGGAACGTAAAGACGGCAAACTTCTCATCAGTAAACTTCGCGCGCTCGTTTCCCAGAGCGCCTCTTGACCTTGTGTGTCGGGCATCATGCCTCACCCCCTTTGATTCCATGCCATCCCTGGTTTCCTCGTGCGTGAAAAATTATCTCTAGCTCAGTTCATTTGTTTTGTGCTAACTGTGCATCGGCCTTTGAGAAGGCTCGATTTTGTAATCCTTGAGGATGCCCATGAACCCAGACGTCACCGAACACGACCTTCGCCTGCAGAAAGCCTATTTCGAAGCCATTTTTGAGCATTCTCCCGACGCCGTTGCCATTCTGGATGCTCACGATCGTGTGGTCATGATCAACAGAGCCTTCACGAAGCTTTTTCAATATTCCGCCGAAGAAGCTCGCGGCGCTTTGATCAACGATCTTGTGGCCCCGCGCCAAATGCGCTGGGAAGCCGAAGATCTTTCCGCCAAGGCTTTAAAAGGGCTTCCTTTCGAGGTGGAAACACACCGAGAACGCAAAGACGGCAGCCTTGTGGATGTGGCCATCACGGCCGCTCCTATTTACATAGACGGTGTGATGGTGGGCATCTACGCCAGCTACAGGGACATTTCCGGCCGAAAGCGGGCGGAACGCGCTTTGCGCGATATGGATGAAAAATATCGACTTATCGTCGACCATTCCAACGATGCTGTCTTTGTGATTCAGGATGAAAGGTTTCGATTTTGGAATCCCAGGTTTCGAGAGCTGTGTGGCTACGAAGACGATGAAATTCCCCGTCTTTCCATAGCCACGCTTCTGCATCCGGAAGATCTTGATTCGGTGCTGCAGTTGCATCGAAAACGCCTTGCCGGCGAACCCGTTCCCAACTCCTACACCTTTCGAGCTCTGACCAAGGACGGCCGTCCGCTGTGGATCAACATCAACGCCATTTCCGTGCAGTGGGACGGGAAACCCGCCACCATCAATTTCGCCAGGGATTTTACCCGAGAAAAGGAACTGGAAGCACAACTTGCCCACGCTCAAAAGATGGAAGCCGTGGGCACCCTAGCCGGGGGAATCGCTCACGATTTCAATAACCTTCTCCAGACCATTCAAGGCTATGCGGAACTCCTCATCAATCGTTCCCAATGCACCGAAACCGATCGACGACGGCTTCAAAAGATTTTCGACGGGGTTCAGCGAGGCCGTGAACTCACCCGTAACCTTCTCACCTTCAGCCGCAAGATGGAACCCCATCTTCGCCGCGTGGACCTCAACCGGGAACTTATCAAAATCAAGGACATTTTGTCCCGTACCTTGCCCAAAATGATCACCATTCAGCTGGAAACCGCTTCCAACCTTCCCGCCGTGCATGCCGATCCGTCCCAAGTGGCTCAAGTGGTCATGAACCTGGCGGTGAACGCCAAAGACGCCATGCCCGATGGAGGCACCCTGACGCTTCGAACCCAACGCATGGATCTTTTTGAAGGACACTCTTCCGGCCTGAACCCCGGCTCCTATGTCTGCCTCAGCGTGGAAGACACAGGCAAAGGGATTCCCAAAACCGTGCGGGATCGTATCTTTGAGCCCTTTTTCACCACCAAGCCTTTGGGATCCGGCACAGGCCTGGGGCTTTCCATGGTCTACGGCATTATGGCCAATCATCATGGAGCCGTGCTGTGCGACAGTCGCGAAGGTCAAGGAACCCGGTTCGATTGCTTCTTTCCCGCCCTGCCCGAGGCAGTTTCAAACGTGGAGGAGCCGATCCAAGAAAAAGCCGGTGCCTCAGGTCCGCCTCCGACCACCATCCTCCTTGTGGACGATGAGGAGTATTTGAGAGTTTCCGGCCAGGAAATGCTGGAATTTTTCGGGCATCGTGTGATCACCGCCGCCGATGGTGAAGAAGCTTTGAAGATCTTTACGCGGGAAGGGGAAAACATCGACGTGGTCCTTTTAGACCTGATCATGCCCGGCATGGGAGGACGCAAATGCCTGGAAAAACTTCTGGCCCTTCGTCCCAATGCCAAGATCATTGTGGCCAGCGGTTTTTCCGCCAATGACTCCATTCAGGACATTCTCATTGCCGGAGCTTTCGATTTTCTGGCCAAGCCCTATTCCGTGGACATGCTTTTGGAAAAAATCGGTCAGGCCCTTAAGGCTCCATGACCGTGGTCTGCGGCCTTTGAGGCCCTCGCATGACAAAGGTGACAGGAACAAGGGCGGCGGTCATCCAGGCAAAAACCCAAAAGGTGTCATTGAAAGCCATCATGGCCGCTTGTCGCAGGGTTTCCCCATAAATACCCGCCATGGCCATTTTCCGGTCGTAAAAGGATGCCCAATCCCCGCCCAACACCGCGAGCATCTTGTCCATGGCACGTCGAAAGGGAAGATCAAAAGGCGTAAGATGGTCCACGAGCATGTTTTGGTGCCATTGAGAACGTTGGGACAACACCGTAGTGCTTATAGCCACACCAAAACTACCTCCAAGATTACGCAACAGATTGAAGATTCCCGTGGCATTTCCCATGTGTTCTCGAGGAATATTTACATAAGTGGCGGCGGAAAGGGGAACAAAGAAAAGGCCCATTCCCAGAGCTTGAACAATCCGAGGCCAGGCTGCGGAGAAAAAGTCCGCCTGAAGATTAAATCGGGACATGAGGGTCAGAGCCACGGCGGCTAGAGTCAGCCCCAGAGCCAGCAAGCGCTTAGGAGGAACACCGCGTTTCATGAGTATTCCCGCGATGGGCATCACCATGAGGCTTGCCAGACCTCCCGGGCCGAGCACCAAGCCGGCCAACATGGCCGTATACCCCATGAGATTTTGCAGATACAGAGGCAAAAGAACGATACTTCCGAACAGGCAAAAATACCCGGTAAACATGATGATGTTTCCGGCGGCGAAGGTCCTGTCCTTAAAAACCCTCAAATTGACCACGGGATGAGAGGCACGAAGCTCCACGAAAACGAACGCCGTCAGTGTCACCACAGCCACGATGGATAAAATGACGATGAAATTCGAAGCGAACCAGTCCTCCCTTTCTCCCTTGTCCAGCACCACCTGAAGAGAACCCAACCCCACAGTCAGAAGAGCCAGGCCCCAATGGTCGATCCGCACGGTACGCGCTCGAATGTAGGGAGGATCCTGAACAAAGAGCATGGCCATAAAAACGGCCAGAACCCCCAAGGGCACATTGATATAAAAGACCCAGCGCCACGACCAATTGTCCGTGATGAAACCTCCAAGCACAGGACCTAAAATGGGGGCAAACACCACGCCCATGCCGAAGACCGCCATCGCCACACCGTGTTCCCGAACGGGAAAGGTTTCCAACAAAATAGCCTGGGACAAAGGCTGCAGCCCGCCTCCTCCCAACCCTTGAAGCACGCGAGCCGCCACAAGAACTTCCAGAGACGGTGCCGCACCACACAGCACGGAACTTACCGTGAAAACGATAATGGAAAACAACAGGTAATTGCGCCGTCCAAAAAGACTGGCCAACCATCCGGTGATAGGAATGATAACGGCGTTGGAAACCAGATAGGACGTCAGCACCCAGGTGACTTCATCCAGGCCGGCATTCAAGCTGCCCTGAATATGGGGCAGGGACACATTGACCACACTTGTGTCCATCACCTCAATGAAGGTGGGGATGATCACCGTAAGCGCAATGGCCCATTTACGCCGATCCGGATTGGGCGGGTTCATCGGGATGCCTTTCGTTCAGGCAAACGCAACCGCGGGCCGCTTTGATTCGAAGTGTCCACGGTGACTTTCAAAGAAAAACCCAGCCTTAGAGGATATTCCGGAGAAAAGGGATCGGTGAGTCGAATCTTGACCGGGACACGTTGCGTGATCTTGATCCAGTTGCCGGTGGCGTTTTCCGGGGGAAAAAGGGAAAAGGCCGCCCCGGTTCCGGCGCGAATGCCTTCCACCGTGCCGGAAAACCTGCGCCCTGAATAACAATCGGCTCGAATGTGAACCGGCTGTCCGATACGAATGTTTTCCACCTGGGTTTCTTTAAAATTGGCTTCCACGTAAGCTTCCTGAAGTGGGACCACGGCCAAAAGGGGTTGACCGGGAAGAATGCGTTCTCCCACCTGAATCTTTTTCTGGGCCACAAAACCGGCGATGGGAGCGGTGATGCGACAGTAGGAAAGATTCAGTCGAGCCATGTCCCTTCGAGCTTCCAGTTCTTTGGCCTGGGCTGTCAGGGCTTTGAGACGTTCCTGTTCCACGTGCACCCTCAAGCGGCTTGCCTGGGCTTCCTGCAGACGGGCTTCCGCCATGGAAGCTTCCTTTTGGGCCGCCTGCAAAGTTGCTTCCACCGACCGAAGCCGCGCCTCCGAAGCTCCCACGGCCGCCTGGGCTTTGGTCATGGCCGTTTTCATGCGATCCCGATCCCGCACCGAAGAAGCCCCTTGAGCAGCCAGGGCTTCATAGCGTTCCCAATCCCGCTTGGCATGCCGATATTCGGCGAGCACGGCTTCATGGTCCTGGGTGGCTTCCGAGACCTTTTCCCGGACCGATTGCACCTGAGCCTGAGCGGCGTTCCAAGCCGCCTGAGCGGCCGTGACCGCCGCCTGCGTGGTCTTTTCCACATAGTCCACGCTCACGCGTGCTGCTTGAATTTCCGCCTGCACTCGATGCAAAGCCGCCTCCACTTCTTCCAGGCGTGCCTGTTCATCCGCCGTGTCCAGCTCGATAAGGACCTGTCCCTGCATGACGGCGTCATCGTTTTCCACGAAAACGGCCCTGATGGTTCCGGGAATGCGGGAAGAAATCGCCGCCGCATCGGCCATGACATAGGCATTGTCGGTGGTTTCCTTGTCCTTGAAAAAGATCCACCAGGAAAGTCCTCCGACCACCAACCCTACCAGGACCACGCCGGCAAAGCCTCTTTTGAGCGATTGCTTGTTGTTGCGAGGCGGCTTGCTGGACACAGCCTCCGGAACGCCTTGCATCACGTTTTCGGCCATAGCTTATTCCTTGCGCCTCCGTTTTCATCACGCCTATGTTTTCAGGAACAGGTCCTTCAAAAACCTACTCTACCCTCTGTGTATGGCGTGAGGCCATGGGGAACGTCAACGGGAAAAACCACCCCTGCCCGGTCCAAAACCTGCCTTCAGAAATGGCGGCATTCGGCATCAAGATTCCCGTAAAGCCCCAAGCTTTTCCCTTGACAGAACTTTCCCTTGCCCATTAGAGATCGAAATTTACAAGGTTTTTTGGATGAAAGATCCCCGGGTTAAGGGGCTTTGAAGGGCCGAGATTTTTGTCGCAGGGTCATCCTGCACCAGGAAGGAGTCGTCATGACTTTTCAGGAACTTATTCATGCTTTAAACACGTTTTGGTCCGAAAGAGGGTGTGTCATTCAACAGCCTTACGACTTGGAAGTGGGAGCGGGAACCTTCAATCCGGCCACCTTTCTTCGCGTTTTGGGACCGGAACCCTGGAAGGTGGCCTATGTGGAACCGTCCCGACGTCCCACCGACGGCCGTTATGGAGAAAACCCCAACCGATTGCAGCATTATTACCAATATCAGGTTATTCTTAAGCCGTCTCCTCCCGACAGCCAGGAAATCTATCTGGAAAGTCTGAAAAGTTTCGGCATCGATCCCTTGGACCATGATATCCGTTTCGTGGAAGACGACTGGGAATCTCCCACCTTGGGTGCTTCCGGCCTGGGTTGGGAAGTCTGGCTGGACGGGATGGAAATCACGCAGTTTACCTATTTTCAGCAGGCGGGAGGCATCAGCCTTTCTCCGGTATGCGTGGAGCTCACCTACGGTCTGGAACGTATCGCCATGTATCTTCAAGGTGTGGACAACGTCTATGATCTGCAATGGACCGGTAATGTGACTTACGGGGACGTGCACCACAAGGGCGAGGTGGAATGGTCCCATTACAATTTTGAGGAAGCCGATGTTCCCATGCTTCTGGAACTTTTCAACATGTACGAAAAAGAATCCTTGCGCCTTTCTGACCGCGGCCTGGTGCTTCCCTGCTACGACTACTGCCTGAAATGTTCCCATGTGTTCAACTTGTTGGACGCTCGAGGCGCCATCAGTGTGACGGAACGCACCAATTACATCGCCCGCGTGCGTAACCTGGCCCGATTGGCCGCCCACGGCTATGCAGCTCAAAGGGAAGCCATGGGATATCCTTTGCTGAAAAAGAACGCTTTCAAGGACTGAGAGAGACCTTGAAGGCGGCATCGATTTTCATTCCAGGAGAAGATGAGGGACCCTATGGGACAAGAACTTTATTTGGAAATCGGCAGTGAAGAAATTCCGGCAGGCTATATCGTGCCGGCTTTGGAATCCATGGCCCAACAGATGGTGCGCTTTTTGGACGATCATCGGATTGCGCATGGAGAACCCGTCACCACGGGAACACCGCGGCGGCTGTGCCTTTGGATTCCTGAGGTGGCCGAAAGACAGGAACCCACGGTGGTGGAAATCATCGGACCGCCCAAATCCGTCGCCTTTGATGATCAGGGACGTCCTACGAAAGCCGCCGAAGGTTTTGCCAAAAACCAGGGGATCGATGTGACGCAATTGACCATCAAGGCAACCCCCAAAGGGGAATATGTCACTTTGGTCAAGGAAGAAGCCGGAGGTCCCACAAAGGAACTGCTGGAACGGATGCTTCCAGACTTTATCGCTCACATTCCCTTTCCCAAATCCATGCGTTGGGGAAATCTTTCGGTCACCTTTGCACGGCCGGTGCACTGGATCGTCTGTCTTCTAGGGGATGGTGTCCTGGACTTTACCTATGGGGATGTGCGCAGCGGTTGTCTTTCCTTTGGGCATCGGTTTATGAGTCCTCAATGGCTGGAAGTGAAAAACTTTGCGGATCATCGAGAAAATCTTCGCCGCCACAAGGTCGTTCTGGATACGGCCGAACGCAAGCAGCTTATCTTGGAAGGCATTCGGGAAAAGGCGGCTTCCATCGGCGGGCGCATTCTCGAAGATGAAGACCTTCTGGATGAAGTGGCACACCTTGTGGAATACCCCTACCCGCTTCTGGGATCTTTTGAAGAAAAATACCTGGCTTTGCCTCCGGAACTGCTCATTACCGTCATGAAGGAACATCAGCGCTACTTTGCCGTGGTGGATGATTCCGGAAAACTCAAACCGCATTTTGTCACGGTGGCCAACACCATCCCCAGAAACCCGGATGTGGTGGCTGCCGGAAACGCCCGCGTGGTGCGGGCTCGGCTGGAAGATGCGCGGTTCTATTACGAAGAAGATCAAAAAGTGAGGCTGGAAGATCGCGCCGAAGCCCTGAAATCGGTGGTGTTTCATGCCAAACTGGGCACCAGCTGGGAAAAGGTGGAACGGTTCACCCATCTGGCCAAGTGGCTCTGTGAAAAAATCTGCCCCGACTCCATGGATCATGTGCTGCGGGCGGCCTTGCTGTGCAAGGCGGATCTGGTCAGCGGCATGGTGGGTGAATTTCCCGAGCTTCAAGGGGTGATGGGTCGAGCCTATGCACGGCTGCAGGGAGAACCGGAACCGGTGGCTCAGGCCATCTATGAACACTACCTGCCCATTCGTGCGGGGGGACCTGTGCCGGAAGGCATGGAAGGCACGGTGTTGAGTATCGCCGACAAGATCGACACCATTGTGGGCTGTTTCGGCGTGGGGCTGTTGCCCACCGGAACCGCCGACCCCTTTGCCCTGCGGCGTCAGACTCTGGGAATTTTACGTATTATTCTGGAAAAACAATTGCGTTTTTCCCTGGAAGAACTCATCGATCAGGCTCTGCCGCTTCTGCGATCCAAGATGACCGAACCGGCCGAGACGGTCAAAAAAGGCGTGCTGGACTTTTTCCGAGGGCGTCTGCATCACCACTTGGTGACACAGGAAGGCTACGCTTCGGATATCGTGGAAGCCGCTTTGGCCTCAGGGATCGCCTACCCCGTGGATGCGGTGCTTCGAGTCAAGGCTCTGGCAGATTTTACACGGCGCGATGATTTCGAAGCTTTGACTTTGGCTTTCAAGCGTGTGGGGAACATTATCAAAGAAGGTGAACCGGAACCCGTACGTCCGGAACTCCTGAAGCTTCCTGCAGAACAAGAGCTCTATGAAGCCTATGGTCGTGTGCAGGCGGATGTGCTGGAAAAGATATCCCGAGGCGACTACGCGGCCGCCCTGGAAAGTCTCACCGCGCTGCGTTCGCCCATTGACACTTTTTTTGAGGCCGTTTTGGTCATGGATCCCGATCCAGCCGTGCGCCGTAACCGCTTGGCGCTTTTGACGGCCGTTCATGAACTGTTCAACGGTATCGCCGACTTTCGTAAAATCCAGACAGGGTAAACGGATCATGGCAGGCTGCCGGGGTGTTCCCGGAAGCCTGTTCCATCACCAAGCATGAGCCATTGCGGGTTGCCGGTTCAACGTGTAGGGGCACGGTGCGCCGTGCCCCCATGTCCTGGAAGGTCGGCGGTGGTCCTGGAAGCGCCGACCTTCAGCCCGCTTCACCTGCAGGAAGAGATCTCCTGGCTGGAAAAAAATCAGCCGGCAGCTCTTCTTCTCAAATCATCTGAACGGATTTCTTGCCGATTGAAAAAGCCGATGATGACGGCCGGCGACATTCCTCCCGCGGCACTTCACGTCGTCGGTGCGTGCATGTGCAGGACTTTTCGAATCCAGGGAAGAAGCAAAAGGCTCGCCACCAGAACTACCACACCGCTGGCCACAAAGGTGCCTCGGTACCCTACCAGGGGAATCACCAAACCGGCCGCATAATTGCCGGCAAAAACCCCCAAGGTTCTGACGGCGTACACGACGGCCGAATGTCCCCCTAGTCTTCCCTGAGGGAAAAAAGCCGCGGTCATGATTCCCATGGCCAAGATCACGGGCACATCCCCGGTGGTGTGCAGCACTCGCACGGCAATCATTTGAGGAAGCGTCTGCGCATAGGCGGTAAGACCCTGAAACACGGACGAAACAACCAAGCCCAGCGCCAAAAGCCGCACCACGCTTTGACGCACGTCAAAACCTCGCCCGGTGACCGGAGCCATGGCCGCCATCCATAAACCTACAGCCAAATAGGTCCAACCCACCTGGGCGCTGCTAAAACCCAGATCGTGCCTCATGAGCAACGTATAGGACGTCTGTTCCACACCGAAATGGGTGGCATAGATAAGCCAGACCACCAGAAAGGCCAAGGCTCTGGGTTGTTTCAAATCTTCGCGGTAATCTCCGAGGTTGAATCGAATGGGGTCGCTGTCCTGTAAGGTGAGCACAAGGACGATGAGCAAGGCGGCTCCACCCAAGGCAAACCCCAACATGCGCACATAATCGGCATCGCCCCACAGGCTGCCCGCCAAAAGAGGTCCCACGCCAAAGCCTAAGTAGCTGCCCATCTGATAAACAGCGATTTTCACGCCACGTTGGGCCGGGGAGACGACTTTGAGAAAGAGGGCCTGAAGCACGGTTTGAAAAATCGCCCAGGAAAGCCCTCCCAAAACGGCAAGGGTAAGAAACACATACCAGGATTCGGCCACACGAAGTCCGGCCAGATGGATAAAAAGAAGGACGGCTCCGCCCAGCAACACCTTTTTTGGGCTGATCCTGTCAGACAAAACGCCTAGGGGAATCATCAGAGCCAAGGCGGAAATGGAATAGAAACCCATGATCATGCCCACCATGGCGTCGGAAAGGCCTCGGGACTTAAGATGCACGGGAAGAAAGGAAAACATCATCCAAAGCACCGCCGTGTACAGAAAGCCGCACAGAGGAAAGGTCATGAGACGTGCCGGAAAGGGAAGAGCCATGGTGACCACGGCGCCGGGTTTCATGAATGCTTACGTGCCTCCTTGGTATCCATTTTTGGTTGAAAGGAGGCACTTTACATCATTGGCCACGGGACGCAAGTTTCTTGAATGCTTCGATGCAGCGTGGAGACCAGCGCTGGATGTTTTTCATGGGTTCTGTTTTTGACAGTTGGGTTCGTTTCGGTTACGAGAAAATGACTTCAGGAAGACAAGAAGAACCATGTGGAGGTAGAAAAATGAGCGAGAAAAAACTTTCCAAAATGTGGATCGCCTTCGGGCTTGTGGGTGTCTTGGCTTTAACATCCTGCGCGGGACCTCGAAACAGAACGGAACAGGGAGCGCTCATCGGCACAGGTGTGGGGGCTGCGACCGGAGCGGTTCTGGGCCAGGCCATCGGGCGGAACACGGAATCCACCCTGATAGGGGCCGCGGCCGGCGCCCTTGTGGGTGGTGTTGCGGGAGGCATGATCGGGAACTATATGGACCGGCAGGAACAGGAAATGCGTCAGGCCTTGGCGGCTACGGAAGCAGCCAGCGTGCAGCGTTCTCAGGATGTTTTGGCCGTCACCTTTAAGTCGGACGTGCTCTTTGATTTCAATTCGTCCGCGTTGAAACCGGGGGCTTACAGCGAAATCGACCGGGTGGCTCAAGTCCTGAACCGTTATCCGGAAACCCGTATTACCGTCGAAGGGCATACGGATGCCGTCGGATCCCTTCAATACAATCAGCAACTGTCCGAAAGGCGCGCTCAAAGTGTGAAAGATGCCTTGGTGAGCCGCGGGGTGAATCCGGCTCGAATCGATACCGTCGGGTACGGGGAAACTCGGCCGATCGCTTCCAACGACACGGAAGCAGGCCGGCAGTTGAACCGCCGCGTGACCATTCTCATCACACCCGTGCAGGGCTGACAGCACGACGCCGCCATTCGTAAAGAGCCACAGCTGTGGCGGTGGCGGCGTTGAGGGATTCCGTGCCCAGGGCCATGGGGATGGCCACTGCTTTCCGTCTCCATGGTTCCGGCAGTCCCGGACCTTCCAATCCGGCCAGGAGCCCAAAGGATTCGGGAAAGCTCACTTCATGCAAGGGACGACCGTCCTGGGATAAAGCAACGATAGGCAAGCTGGTGGGCAAATCGGCCAAAGCCGGTCCGGAAAACAGCCGAAGACGAAAGACGGCTCCTGAAGAGGCCCGTACAGCCTTGGGATGGAACGGATGGGCGCTTTCCTTGAGAAGAACCACCGCGGTCACACCAAAGGCTGCTGCGGAACGTAACACGGCCCCGACGTTTTCCGGGTCTTGAAACGGCACAAACAGAGTGCACCCTGTGTGCAAGCCTTCGGCAGGGGTCCATGAAGGGAGAGCCGGCACCCGGACACTCAGCAAAGGCTGGCCTGTACCGAACAGATCCAAAACATCGAACAGGGCCTTATCCAATTCCAACCAGATCACATGATCGCCACAGGTCGAAGGAGGCGGCGGTCCATCCTGGACCGAGATCCAGGCTTCAACCAGATTCGGTTGGGACTTCAAAACATCCCGAACCACTTTGGGACCGCTGACCAGGCAAATCCCTTCCTTTCGAATTCCTTTGGACGTCAAAGCCCGCTGAAGTTTTTTGAAATCCGCATTGTCGAAACTGGTGATGGTCTTGTGACGTCCCGTGGCGGCAGCCGTCTTTCGAGCCACCACGGACCGTTCACTGAGTCTTTCGAAAACCACCAAACGCCTTTGATGCGTTGTTCCTGGAAGCACATAAGACCTGTCTTCCAGCAAGGCGAAACGTCCGGCAAAGAGCCTGAGTGCCCGTTCCAGTTCTTCATCGCAATGAGGCCCTTTCATAAAAAGAAGGTGGCCTCCTTTTTCCAGGCATCCTTCAATGCGGTCCATGGTTTCTTCCATGGATTCCACAGCGCGCGTGATCACGCCGCGTACTGGTCGATCGTAGAAGGGTCCGATACGCCGCCCTTCAATCTGAACGTCCTGCAGCTGCAGGGCCTCGCAGACGTCTTGCAAAAAGCGCACACGATGTTGCCGGCTTTCCGCCAAAACCACCTGAAGGTGCGGATTGAAAATTTTTAATGGAATTCCAGGCATTCCGGGCCCTGTTCCCACGTCCAACAAAGGGGAAGGAAGGGGTCTCAGGATCCCCGGCAGAATGGAATCCACGTAAAGTTTTCGAACCATGTTCTCGAAGTTGTGGACTCGAGTCAAATTGAGCTCCACATTGTGCTTTCTCAGCCATTGATGGTATGTCCACAATTGATCAAGCTGTCGCGCGGTGGCCCGAACGCCGCTTTGTTCCAGGATAGCGGCCAGCGCTTGAGGGCTTGGGCTTAAAACATGCGAAGAAGGTCGTTTTGCCATGAAGGGACGGTTGTTCCTTTCTTTGTTCAAGTCCGTTGAGGGTACTCTCGGAGAAAGTCTTCATGAACCGGCACGAAGACATTCATGATGTTTCGATGCTTTCGGGTTGCGAAACGGTCCGAAACCCCATGGCTTTCGTGCATCCCCTTTGGCCTGTGCTCTATGTGGACAATCACCTTCTCGCCGTTTATAAGCCCGCAGGGCTTTTGGTTCAAGGTGATCCCTCAGGAGACCCATGTCTTTTGGATCTGGCCAAAAGGTGGATCAAGGACCGGTACCAAAAACCGGGCAATGTCTTTGTGGGAATGGTGCATCGGCTGGATCGGCCGGTTTCCGGACTCGTGCTGCTGGCTCGCACTTCCAAGGCGGCATCGCGTGTGAGCGCCGCATTTCGTGAAAACCGTGTCCGAAAAATCTATTTGGCCGTCGTCGAGGGCCGTCCGAAAAACACAACGGGAACCCTTATCCATGGTGTGATGAGACGGGAGACCGGCCCAGTGGCTGTGTATCCTGTGGACACTCCCGGCACCCAAAGAGCTGAACTTCATTACCGCACGCTGGCATGTGCGAAAGATTCCAGCCTGCTTGCCGTGCATCTGAAAACAGGGCGAAAACATCAGATACGAGCCCAACTGGCCCACATGGGCTGCCCCATCCTGGGGGATGTGCGTTATGGGGCATCCGAGGCTCTGGAACAACGCGCCATCGCCTTGCATGCCTGGAAGCTGGTTCTGCCTCACCCCACGAAGGGGGAAACGGTGGATCTCAGCTGCCCTGTTCCCATGAACTGGCCTTGGTCCGCAGCCATGGACGATCTGTCTTTAAGCAGCCCTTTTCGGCCCCTGTGGCATTGGCGTCAGTACCAACCCGAATTGACTTGATAGAGGACACCGCCGTTGGATCCAAGCCGAGACTGCGAGGGCCATGAAACACGAGGGGGCATTGGGCTGGCAAGCCCATGGTCCTGTAGGGGCGCACCGGCGTGGGCGCCCCCAAAAGCCACCGCCGACCGGACGTCTTCGGGGCGGACACATCGGTCCGCCCCTACAGAGCATGCCAGCAGGGGGTCGCCCGTACAGAATATCCCGGAAAAGGTTTGGCCTCTCGGACGGAGGCTGGGTTTATCGAATCCCAAGACTGCGAGGGCCATGAAACATGCGGGGGCATTGGGCTGGCAAGCCCTTGGTCCTGTAGGGGCGCACCGGTGTGTGCGCCCCCAAAAACCACCCACAACCGGACGTCTTCGAGGCGGACACGCAGGTCCGCCCCTCCAGAGGCAACATTCATCAGGCCTCATCGCACGACACCATCTGCATGGCGTCATCCCCTGTGCTTGTCTTAGGTCTGGTTTTGTGAAACAATACATCTCGTTGAAAGGCTTGTTTTCTCGCTCTCACATGGAAACAGGAGGACACCCATGGCCGAATTGATGGATGTGATTCGTTCCCGACGTAGTATTCGAAACTTTGAAGACAAGGACGTTCCTGACGAATTGCTTCAAAAGGTGCTGGATGCCGTCAAATGGTCGCAGTCATGGGCCAACACCCAGTGCTGGGAAGCGATCGTCGTGCGGAACCCGGAAACCAAAGCCAAACTCCAAGAAACCCTGGCCAAAGGAAACCCCGCCACCAAGTCCATCACCGCGGCCCCTGTGGTGGTGGCCCTGTGCGGCAAGCTTCAAAGCGCCGGTTACTACAAAGGCGAAAAGACCACCAAGTTCGGCGACTGGTTCATGTTTGATCTGGGCATTGCCACCCAAAACTTCTGCCTCGCCGCTACGGACTCGGGACTCGGGACCGTCGTGGTGGGCCTGTTTGACCATGACAAAGCCAAAGAAATTCTGGGTGTTCCGGAAGGCTATGAACTGGTGGTGCTTCTCCCTCTAGGATATCCATCCAAAGTGCCGTCGGCTCCCAAAAGAAGAGAAATCGACGAGTTTACCCATTACGAAAAGTTCTAAAACCACACCCGACAAAGCACCGGCGACTCGCCCGTAAAAAGGCGGGCGGATCGCCGGCTTTTCGAAAATTTTCGAACCCCGGCGGTTTTCCTTTCAAGAACCTATCGGCCAAGGATATGCGTTCCATGTCTGAGAAACGCTTTCGGTACCAGCGTGAAGATTTTCTTCCGTTTCCTGTCACCATCGACCACATGGACATGGTGATTCGCTTTTTTGAAGACCGAGTGGAAGCTTCCAACACCCTGCATCTTCGAGCCCTCCAAGCCCTTGAAGAAGTGGCTTTGGATGCCAGGGACCTGGACATGCGCTCTGTTCACTGGCGCTTTCCCGAAACACCCAGTGTCGAAGCTTTCCCCGTCCCCTATCGCCTGGATGCAAAAAACCACAAACTTTTGATTCGTCCGCCACGGCCTCTTGCCGTCGGGGAACGGTTTATCGTGGTGACGAACACGGTCTGTTACCCTTCCGATCATCTTTTGGAAGGTATTTACCGAGACGTCACGCCGCCTGGAGCGCCCCAGCAATACATGTCCCAATGCCAACAATGGGGATTTCAAAGAATCATGCCGGTCATTGACGATTGCCGGGCCAAGTGCACCATGACCACCACCCTGGAAGGGGACGCTCGGTACACTCACTTGATCAGCAACGGCAATATCAGCCGTCGCCATAACCCTGACGGAGTTCCCGTGCCCGTGCCGGGCTGCCCTGACCGTCAACGCATCACGTACCACAATCCCGTGCCCATGGCTCCGTATCTTTTCATCGCCTGCGCCGGCACATGGGATGCTCTGGTGGATTTCGTCACCTATCCCAGCGGGCGCACCGTACGTTTGGAATATCTGGTGCCTCCGGGTCGAAAGCAAGATGCCCGTATCCCCATGGACATTCTCAAGGACGCCGTTTTATGGATCTATCACCATCAAGGTTACGAATATCCCGGGGAAACCTACCGCACCATTTGCATGACCAAGTCCAACTACGGTGGCATGGAAAACGTCGGCAACACCACCATCGTCACCGACGCCGCCCTGGTTACGGAACACAGCCTGGACAGCCATTTGCTCTATGCACATGCCGTCATTGTTCACGAATTTGAACATAACCAGTGCGGCAGCGAAACCACCATGGAAACCCCTTTTGATATGTGGCTCAACGAAGCCTACACCGTGGATGTGGAACGCCGCTACATGGCCGATCGATTTGATCCCACCTATGTGCGCCTGCAACAGGTGGACAGTCTTCGTCACCCGCTTCTGGGGCCTTTGGCCATCGAAGACGGAGGTCATGTGGGTGCTATTGTGCGCCAAGGGTTCAATGACCCCGATGAATTGGTGGACTCGGTCACTTACGTCAAAGCGGCCGAAGTGGTGCGTATGCTTCGGTTAATGCTTGGCTCTGACGCTTTTGACGCAGGAACCCGCCTCTACTTTTCCCGATACAAAAACGCCAACGCCAACACAGACCAGTTTTTTCAGTGTTTTGAAGAAACTTCGGGGCTTTCGCTTGCAACTTTCAAGAAAAAGTGGCTGGAACAGCCGGGATATGCTCGAGTCACCGCCCATACGCACCATGACCCGGCGAATCAAAGTTTTACGGTGACGCTGCGCCAAGACCTTAAGGACGGTGAAGAACCTTTTCCCATCCCTGTGGCCATGGCGTTGGTGAACGCCCAAGGTCAAGATATGGAAGGAACATCCAAGATTCTTCTGCTGACCCGGCGGGAACAGAGCTTCACTTTGACCGGGCTTTCGGAAACGCCGGCGTTTGCATCCTTGAATCGTGATGCCTCCTTTTACGGCACCTTTCAGGATACTTCGGCGGACCCAGGCCTTCTCCAACGTCAAGCTCTCCAGGACCCCAACGCTTTCAATCGCGTTGAAGCCTTTCGTCAACTCACGGACCTGGAACGAGTCGGGCTCATCACGCGGGCAACCGCTTCCGTTTCCGACGCATGGCTGGATGTTTTCGGGAAATTACTGCACAATGCCACCCTCTCCTGGGCTCTCAAAGCCGCCCTGCTCCGCATCGACGAACAGCCTTTGGATCGGCGCTATGCTGCCTGGTTTCCCGAGTTGGTGAGAGCTCGAGAAGCTCTCATGAAGGCGGTAAGTTCCCGGTTTCATGAAGACCTCGTTTGCGCTTTTCAGGAAATGCAGAGCCTCATGAATCCTCAGGATCCGCTGCCCGTCGGCATTCAAAAGAGGGAACTCTTCGGGGTTCTTGTGGATCTTTTGGCCGTCGCCGACATTCCGGCGGTGCATGACATGCTTTTGGACCATCTCGAACAAGCTCACACCGCCACGGAACGCTTTCGAATTCTCGCCGCCATACACCGCAGTTCCTATGAAGGGCGTTTACAACTCCTGGAGGAGACCTACCTTCAGTGGCATCATGATGTCACAGGTTATGCCAACTATCTAAAGATTGTCGGCCAGGGAATTCATGACGATCTTTGGGGCTTGGTGGAAAGGGAAAAAAACCGTCCGGGATTTGACCTGACCCATCCGACGTTAAGTCGAGCGCTTCTGGTCACCGTGGCCACAAACACCAAGAAGGTTTGGACCGAGGAAGGTATCGATTGGATTCGACGCCACGTCATTGAAATGGCCCCGATCAATGCCAACATCGCTCGAAGACTTCTCAACACCTTTCAACATGTTCCGGGTCTTCAGGCCCCATGGCGTGTGCGTGTCTGCGCCGCCCTGGAAGACATTCTGGCCCATGTGCCCTTTCACGAAAATCCAAGCATCGCCGGGCAGGCTCAAAGTTATCTGGAAAAGTGTTCGGAAAAGACGGAGGCTTCGTCTTTTTGAGAGGGGCTGTGCCTGAAGGGGCTTCAATTTCCATTGCCTTGTGTTTGTGACACGAACCGTCGGTGCGGGTCCGTCAATCAGTGTGGGATGTCGAAGGTCGCTCTTTTCTGCGGGAGCGCGCTTCCGGGCACAAAGAGAAACCCTCGGTGCGGCCGGAGCCAATGAGGACCGGCCTGGGCATTGCCACGCTGCCGGGTTCTTTGCGGAAACTTCACGGACCGCACCCTTACCAACGTATCTTTGTATGGGCGGAAATCCATGAACCGCGCCCCTGACAACGTACCTTTGTAGGGGCGCACCGATGTGTGCGCCCCCGTTTGGTCCCGCACCAGGGGGTTTTGGGGCGGACACATCGGTCCGCCCCTACAGAACCATGCGGGTGGGAATCGCTGCATGACCCCACGGTGCCAGGTTCACGCTGCCGGGTTCTTTGCGGAAATTTCATGGGCCGCACCCTTACCAACGTATTTTTGTATGGGCGGAAATCCATGAACCGTGCCCCTAACAACGTATCTTTGCTTTGGCTCAAATCCATGAACCGCATTCCCAACACGTATCTTTGTATGGGCGGAAATCCATGAACCGTACCCTTATCAACGTCTCTTTGTAGGGGCGCACCGATGTGTGCGCCCCCCGTTTGGTCCCGCACCAGGGGGTTTTGGGGCGGACACATCGGTCCGCCCCTACGAGTCCGTGGTCGGAGGTCTGCACGTCGACGTATCTTTGTAGGGGCGCACCGATGTGTGCGCCCCCCGTTTGGTCCCTTACCAGGGAGTCCCGGGGCGGACACATGGGTCCGCCCCTACAGGTGCGTGCGGGTGGGGTTTGACCCATGAACCCACACCGCAGGGTTCGCACTGTCAGCTTCACCCCGCCGGGTTCACGCCCCAGGGTTCACGCTGTTGTGTCGGCACATTCTCCGCCGAACTCTTGCTCTATCCCCCTCATAGCTCTTTGAGAATTTTTTCATCAGCTCGCCCCCTTGACTTTTGAAACCAGAATGATTCGATTAGGAATCGTTACTAGATGCAATTAGAGAAAGCTCAAGGAGTGCCGCCGAGATGGTTCGAATGACACGACAGAGAGAAGCTGTGCTGAATGTGCTGCGCCATTCCTGTGACCATCTTACGGCCGACCAAGTGTACGATGCGGTACGTCAAAGCATTCCGCGTATCAGTCTAGGAACCGTCTATCGAAACTTGGAAGTTTTGGCTTCAAAGGGTCTGATTCAAAAGATCGCCTCTTCTTCAGGCCCCATGCGCTTTGATGGCAACCCGCATCGGCACGCTCACGTCCGTTGTGAACGATGCGGTGCTTTGGAAGACGTGCCCCTGAAAAAAAATTTCGATCCTAAGGAATTTGTGGACGAAGGCTCGGGCCTCGTGGTCCGTTCCTTTGTCCTGGAATTTACCGGCCTGTGTCGGCGGTGCGTTTCAAGAGCACGCCCTTGAGACGGAAGAGGCACAGCCGGTTCAAGGTGCGGCGCCCATCCGCCTTTCAAGGGGGATAGGCTCGGGAAAATGTTCAACCAGGATATTGCTAAATGCAAACCCAACCCAAAAATGGAGGACAATGATGGCTCGACTGAAAGGCACACGAACGGAAAAGAATCTTTTGACGGCTTTTGCCGGAGAATCCCAAGCTCGAAACCGTTATACCTATTTCGCTTCCCAAGCCCGCAAAGAAGGTTACGTGCAGATGGCGCTCATTTTTGAAGAAACCGCTAATCAGGAAAAGGAGCACGCCAAACGCTTCTTTAACTTCCTAGAAGGCGGTGAAGTGGAAGTGCAGGCGGCCTTTCCCGCAGGAAAAGTGGGATCCACGCTGGAAAATCTCCACGCCGCGGCCGCCGGGGAACACTATGAACACACGGAGATGTATCCGGCTTTTGCGGCTGTAGCCAAGGAAGAAGGCTTTGACGACATCGCCGCGGTTTTCATGAACGTGGCTGTGGCCGAAAAGCAGCATGAGAAAAGATACCGAGACCTGGCGGAAAACATTGAAAAGGGACGCGTGTTCAAGAGGGAAGCTCCCGTGACGTGGCGTTGTCTCAACTGCGGCTACATTTACGAAGGGGCCGAAGCACCGAAGCAGTGTCCCGCCTGTGCCCATCCGCAAGCCTATTTTGAGCTCCTGGGAGAAAACTGGTAACAAGGTCCAAAACGGAGCGCGCGGTTCTTGACCGCTCGCTCCGCCTGCCGGAAAGGAGGTGATTTTTCATGGCACCCGTGGCCATCAAGGAAAACATTTTCAATGTGGGTGTTGTGGATTGGAACATTCGCGATTTTCACGGATATTCCACATACAAGGGCACCACGTATAACGCCTTTTTAGTCTTGGACGAAAAGATCACTTTGTTCGATACGGTCAAGAAACCCTTTAAGAACGACCTTCTGCATCATATTCGCAAGATCACGGACCCTCAAAGGATCGACTACCTGGTGGTCAACCATGTGGAAATGGACCATTCGGGATGCATTCCGGAAATCATTGAAGCGGTGAAACCTGAAAAGGTTTTTTGTTCCGCCATGGGCAAAAAAGCCCTGGAAGCCCATTTCGGATCCCATGCCTGGCCTTTGGAAGTGGTGCCAAGCGGTCAGGAAATCTCTTTGGGAAAGCGCACGGTGCGTTTTCTGGAAACCCGCATGCTTCATTGGCCCGACAGCATGTTCAGCTACATTCCTCAGGACAAGCTTCTTATCTCCAGCGATGCCTTTGGTCAGCATTGGGCGACCAGTGAAACTTTTGACGATCAGGTGGCCATGTCCGAACTGCTGCGTCATGCCGCTAAATACTACGCCAACATTTTGCTTCCTTATTCACCTTTGGTGCAAAAGCTTCTGGCGACCGTTTCCGAACTGAAGCTGGAAATCGATATGATCGCTCCGGATCACGGTCTTATCTGGCGAAGTCGCCCGGACGTCATTTTGGACGCTTATGACACCTGGAGTCTTCAAAAAGCACAACGCAAGGCTCTGATCATCTACGACACCATGTGGCAATCCACGGAAAAAATGGCACGTGCCGTGGCCTCGGGCTTGGCTGAAGAAGGCGTGTCCTACAAACTCCTAAGCCTTAAACACAATCACCGCAGTGACATTCTCACCGAAGTCCTGGACAGTGCCGCGCTCATCTTCGGCTCGCCCACCCTCAACAACGGTATGCTTCCCACCATGGCCGATATCCTCTGCTATTTGAAGGGGCTCAAACCTGTCGGCAAGATCGGCTCGGCTTTCGGTTCCTATGGCTGGAGCGGTGAAGCGGTCAAGGACATGGTGCGATGGATGGAAGAAATGAAGATCGAGATCGTGGCCCCCCCCGTTCGCGTGCCATATGTCCCCAACCATGAGACACTGGCCCAGTGCGTGGAACTGGGCCGCCGAGTGGGTCGTGCCGTTAAGGAACGGGTAGCGTGAGCGAAAGAGTTCGGCGCGGGAAACCACCGGGCCGAATGCCAAGGAGGATTCGATGGATGCCTTGCTTTTGTCACGTCTGCAGTTTGCCGCCGCCACTTATTTTCATTTCCTTTTTGTGCCGTTGACTCTGGGACTGTCCATTCTGATCGCCGTGATGGAAACCAAGTTTGTGCGGTCGGGGGACGAAGAGTATCAACGTATGGCCAAGTTTTGGGGAAAGATTTTCCTTATCAACTTTGCCATCGGTGTGGTCACGGGAATCACGCTGGAATTTCAGTTCGGCACCAACTGGTCTCGATATTCGCGCTACGTTGGAGACATCTTTGGATCTCTGCTGGCCATTGAAGCCACGGCGGCTTTTTTTCTGGAATCCACCTTTATCGCCGTCTGGGCGCTCACCTGGAATCGCTTGTCCGCCAAAGCCCATGCGGTCACCATCTGGCTTGTGGCCTTTGCCTCCAACCTTTCCGCCGTCTGGATTCTCACGGCCAACGCCTGGATGCAACATCCGGTGGGTTACACCATTCGAGGTGGTCGAGCGGAACTGACGGATTTTCTCGCCGTAGTGACCCAGCCTTTTGCCTGGCATACGATTCTTCATACCCTAAGCGGTGCCTACATTCTTTCGGGTATGTTTGTCATGGGTGTGAGTGCTTATCATTTGTTGCGACGTCAACAAGTGAGTTTCTTCAGCCGCTCTTTTCGTATGGGAACGGTGATGGCGCTTATTTTTTCCGTGGTGGCCGTGGTCCACGGCCATGTGCAGGGCTCCGAAGTGGCTCGCACTCAACCCACCAAGTTGGCGGCCATGGAATCCCTGTGGGAAACCAAGCAAAAGGCGCCTCAGTACCTTTTGGTCATTCCGGATGAAAAGGGGGAACGGAACCGGTTGGAACTCGGAGCCATCCCCGGAATGTTGAGCCTGCTCGCTTACCATGACGTCAATGCCACGGTGAAAGGCTTAAAGGATTTTCCCAAGGAGGACCGTCCTCCCGTAACCCTCACGTTTCTCGCCTTTCGCATCATGATCGGCCTCGGCTTCCTCTTTCCCGTTCTGGCTCTCTGGGCCTGGTGGAAACGCCATAGGTTGCTGGAAAGTCCTCGCATGCTCAAGGTGATGCTCTACGCCATCCCTTTACCTTACATCGCCTGCCAGGCAGGTTGGACCGTCACCGAAGTGGGACGACAGCCGTGGGTCGTCTACGGCGTTATGCGCACCGCCGATGCCGTCTCCCCGATTGCCGCTTCTCAGGTCGCCATGTCGTTGACGGCTTTCATCGTGGTCTATTCCCTGCTGGGTCTGACCGCCTTTGCGCTGATGGCCCGCTATGTCAAACGAGGACCCGTGGTGGAGACGACCCAATCGTGACGGGATTCTAAACAGGAGGTTGGTCCATGCTTGCAACCGTATGGTTTCTTCTATGGGGCCTTTTGTGGGCCGTGTACTTCATGTTGGGAGGTTTTGACCTGGGGCTGGGTGTCATGCA
>FWPV01001828.1_pt1 | contig 55410 bp, 45 predicted proteins | sample 2228371 | NCBI WGS metagenome assembly FWPV01 (sample SAMEA103939776, study PRJEB20133) | metagenome
GGTAGAGTTCGCGAAAAGTACCCAGGTACTGCAAGCGGGGAAAGCGGGCCCGCTGCACCGGCGCAGGGCCGGTGAGGGGAGTGGGCTCAGGCAAGGTACGGGCCAGTGGATGGGCTGCCAGCAGGCTCTGCACCGCCTGTGATACAAAGGCCACGATGGGCTCGGGGCGCAGGAGCCTCACCCGAGATTTGTCGGGCGAGGTATTGACCAGAAGGTGCTCAAAAGGCACCTCCAGGTTCAGCACGCCCACCGGGAACTGCCCCTGCGGCAACAACTCCTTATAAGCAGCCAGCACCCCCTGCAACAGGGGTTCCGGCCACTCCACCGGGCGGTTGTTCAGCGCCAGCAGCAGTCGGTCGCGGCGTGGTCGCGAAAGTTCCGGACGCGAGAGCAGGCCCCGCAGGCGGAAGGAGCTCTCGGCGACCTCTAAGCTGAGCAGCCGATTGGCTACCACCGAGCCCCACAACAGTTTGGCCGCCTCGCTGAAGCCACCTCCAGCGTGGGCGATCTTTTCCTCGCCATCCAGCACCAGCCTGAGGGCAATTTCCGGGCGGTGCAGCAGGTAGCGTGAGACCAGGTGTAGCACCTTGCGCGCCTCGACCGCTGGGGCCTCGAGGGCATTGCGCCGGGCGGGCAGGTGACCAAAAAGGCCTGTTACCTCGACGCGGGTTCCCGCCGGAGCGGGGTGCTCGTGCATCTGTAGCTCGTCCTGAAAGGCGCTCAAAGTGGCGCTGCCCAGCTGGTGGGGGGGCCTCGAGGTGAGCTGCACCCGGGCCGCCTGCCGGATGGCCCACAGGCCCTCTCCACGAAAACCCAGGGTGCGGATGCTGTAAAGGTCAGAAAGCTTGCTGGTGGTGTGGTGCTCGAGGGCCAGGGGCAACTCCTCTTTGGGAATGCCCATGCCGTTGTCGCTCACCACAATTTTGTCCAGCCCTCCACCCCAGAGCTCGAGGTGAATCCGGGTAGCCCCTGCATCCAGGGCATTCTCGAGTAGCTCCCGAACCACGTCAGTCGGGCTTGAAATGACCTCGCCCGCGGCTATCTCACGGATAAGCTCGGGAGGCAGTCGGCGAATCATGGCTACACCCCCGGTGCCTCCACCACCTCCGCCGAGAGGCCATTCAGCATCTCCTGGAGCCTTCGCAAAAACAAGAGTGCGTCCAGGGGGCTTATGCGGTTCAGGTCGAGCTCGTGCAGCTCTTGCAGCACCTCTTTGGCAAGCCCCCCCGGGCGGGCTTCGAGTCCGTTCATGACCGTTTTGGCTCGCTGCAAGAGGTCTTTGGGTAGCCCGGCCAGCCGTGCGACCTCGAGGCCGTAGCTCCTGCTGGCGGGCCCTGGCAAGACCTGATGGTAAAACACCAGCCCACCGGCTTCCTCCTTGGCGGCCACATGGGCATTGCGGGCCGCACTCAGCCGAGCGGGCAGGGTGGTGAGCTCGAAGTAGTGGGTGGCAAACAGGGTGTAGGCCCCTACCTTTTCGTGCAGATACTCGCAAGCCGCCCAGGCCAGGGCCAGGCCATCGTAGGTGCTGGTTCCACGTCCAATCTCGTCCAGCAGTACCAGGCTCTGGGCGGTGGCGTGGTGCAGGATGGCGGAGAGTTCCTCCATCTCAACCATAAAGGTGCTGCGCCCGCCTGCGATGTCGTCCGAGGCCCCAATGCGAGTGTAGATGCGGTCGAAGAGGGGCAGGGTAGCCGACTCGGCCGGCACAAACGAGCCGATCTGGGCCAGCAGGGCAATAAGGGCTGTCTGACGCAGATAGGTAGACTTGCCGGCCATATTGGGCCCGGTCAGGATCAAAAGGCGGGTCGAAGGGCTCATGGCCAGGTCGTTGGGAATGAACGAGTTGCTGCGCTCGACCACAGGGTGGCGCCCCGCAGTGATGGAGAGCAGGCCCTCGCGCGAGAAGCGGGGGCGGCTGTAGCCATACTCCACCGCAGCCTCGGCTAGCGCAGCATACACGTCGAGCTCGGCCAGCACATGCGCAGCCTGGCGTACCTCGTCGGCAGCCTGGGCTACGTTTTCTCGTAGTGCGAGAAACACAGCATACTCACGTTTGACAGCCTCGGTCTCGGCCTGCAGGATTTTACGTTCCTGCTCCTTGAGTTCGGGGGTGCTGAAGCGCATGCGGTCTTTGAGGGTCTGGAGTGCGCGCCAGTCTTTGGGCACAAGGTCGTAATGCGGTCGGGTGACCTCGAGGTAGTACCCAAACACCGCGTTGTAGCCTACCTTGAGGTTGGGAATGCGAGTTTTCTCGCGCTCCTCGGCCTCCAAACTGGCAATCCAGCCCCGCCCTTCCTCGGCCCGGCGGCGCAGTTCGTCCAGTTCCGGGTCGAAGCCTTCGCGGATCAGGCCCCCCTCGGTGAGTTTGAGAGGTGGGTCTTGGATCAGGGCTGCAGCGATTTGCTCGGCGACGCTGTTCAGGCGAGGCAGGCGCTCGGCCAGCACCGAAAGAGGCCCCAGCCCTTCCAGAAGCGCCGAGAGTTCGGGTAGAAGCGAGAGGCTTCGTTGCAGGGCCGAAAGGTCGCGGGCACTGGCCCGGCCTGCCAGCAGACGGGCTGCGAGGCGCTCCAGGTCGTGCATCCGGTAAAGAATCTTGCGTACCTCAGTTCGCAGCACCCCATCGCGCACCAGCATCTCTACCGCGTCCAGCCGGGCCTGTAAGGGGGCTTCCTCCACCAGCGGATGGCGCAGCCAGGCTCTGAGCAAGCGTCGCCCCGGTGCGGTGCGGGTCAGACCCAGTACGCCCAGCAGGGTGCGCTCCTCGCTGCGATCACCCACAAAGCTGGGCTCAAAGATTTCCAGGGTCCGCAGGGTGGACTCGCCCAGTTGCATGTAGGCGCCTGGGTCGTAGCGCACAAAGCCTCGTACTTGCGGCAAACCGTTTTCCTGTACCCGCAGGGCGTAAGCCAGCACCGCTCCCGCCGAGCGCAAGAGCGCCGGGTGCTCGAGCCCGCCTGGCAAAGGGTCAAACTGTGCTTGCAGGGCCTCTTTCCCCACCTCACCCTGGAAACCCTCTTCGGACAACATGACCGGGAAGCGCCGCTGAAACTCCTGCAGGAATGCCGTGTTTTGATAAAGCTCTGGGGCCAGCAGCACCTCGGCAGGCCGGAAGCGGAATAGTTCGTCGTAAAGGGCACTTTTGCTAAAGAGTACCGTTCCCTGAAACTCCCCGGTGGAAATGTCCAGCAAGGCCAGCCCGTAGCCATCGCCGGTGCTGATGGCAGCCAGGTAGTTGGCTTCGGGCCTGAGCAGGTTTTCCCGCATCACCGTACCGGGGGTTAGAAGCTGCGTCACCTCGCGCCGCACCAGTTTGTCGGCCTCCTCGGCCAGTTCCATCTGGTCGGCTACGGCGACCCGGAATCCCAGCTTCAAGAGCTTCTCCAGGTGCACGTCCACCGAGCGCACCGGAATACCGGCCATGGGGGTGGTAAAATCCCTGGCGGTTTTATGGGTCAGCGTCAGATTCAAGGCCCGCGAAAGCCGCTCGGCATCCTCGCCAAAAGCTTCGTAGAAGTCGCCGACCTGAAAAAGCAGCAGGTACTCGGGGTAGGCGTCCCGCAGTTCGACGTACTGCTCGAGCAGAGGGGGTAAGGGGCCAGGCCCCTGGCCCTTGAGGGTCATGTTTTCCATGATACCCTCGAGCCTCTAGCCCAGCGATGGTTCACCGGTCGCTGGGGCTTCTAGCAGAGTTTGATACCGGATTCAAAAAGATAATCACTCAAACCGAAAAAATTCGGAGGCTTGATCGCGCCGCGCGCGGCGCAACTTGAATCCCAGAGCACACCCCACCCCACCCCTCCTTTCAGTCGGCGAAACAAGCGTCTCCCTCCGGTCGGCGAAACAAACATCTCGGCGAAGCAAACATCTCCCTTCGGTCGGCGAAAAAGGCGTCTCGGCGAATCAAGCGTATTCCTTCCAAGGGGCGGTATCGCCCTCTGCTACACGGATAACTTCGGTCGGTCGACCCTGGGCCACGCCAGGGCGCGGCTTGGGCGAGGCTGAGCCGCCATTCGGCGACGAACTAACCGAATCTAGTATGATTGCCAAAGACCCTCTGGTATAGCCGAGGGCTTTAGTCCACCCTGGCCTATCGGTACTGATAAGCCCTTTGGATCGGTTGGTGCAGGCTGCTGTGGGCTGGCCCCGGTTAGCGGGCTACCTCCCAAGCCAGGTGCTCGAGCTCAGGTTTGATCAGTTTTTCCCAAGCGACCTTTACGGCGTTGGGTGAACCAGGTGTAGAGATCACCACCTTCTTGCGGTAGGTTCCGGCAGTGGCACGCGAGAGCATGGCTGCGGCCCCGACTTCGCTGTAGGAGAGCATCCGAAACAGCTCGCCAAACCCCGGCATGGGCTTCTCGATTTTGCGGGCCAGCACGTCGTATGTGGTGTCGCGGGGAGCAATGCCGGTTCCGCCATTGAAAAGGATAATCAGTGCCCCGAGGTTCACCATGTCGTCGAGGGCCTGGGCGACCTGGTCGGGTTCGTCGCGGATGATACGGTAGCCCACAACCTTGTGTCCCAGAGCCTCAATTTCGGGCTTCAGGTAGTGGTAGTTGGTGTCGGTTTCGGGTGTGCGGGTATCGGAGGCAGTCACAATGGCCAGGCTGACCGGCCCCCGGGCCCTGGCAATTTCCCTGTGCTTGCTGGTGCTCTCGGACATGCCTGCAATTGTACGCCGAGGTCGGGTGGCAGAGGGTGAGGCAGCAGGAATTTGGCCTGCAAGCGCAGGCCAAACGGGAGTTGCTTGAAAGAGACGCCCTAATCCTGCGGGGCAATTACGAAAGCCGAGGCCAGCTCGTCGTTTTCTGCCAGATCCATAATCTTCACGCCGCTGGTCGCGCGTCCGTACTGAGAAATTCCGGCCACCTTGGTGCGGATAGCGATGCCACGTTTGGAGAGAACCAGCAGGTCTTCGTTGCCGTGTACCCGGATTAGCGCAGCCAGCTGGCCTACCTTATCGTTGGTGTTGAAGGTGATGACCCCCATGCCACCGCGCCCCTGTAGGGGGTACTCCGAGACCGGAGTACGCTTTCCGTAGCCGTAGGTGCCCACCGCCAGCACCTCTCCTTCGTCGCCTTTGGGGAGGATGACCAGTGAGACTACCCGGTCGTCGCGCCCTTCTTTGAAGCGGATGCCGGTTACGCCCTGGCTGGCCCGTCCGGTAGCACGCACGTCGGCCAGGTCGAAGCGGATGGCCTGGCCGCTCTGGGTGGCCAGCATGGCCTGGTCGCCCTCCTGGGCAATGGCCACTCCTACCAGAGCATCGTTTTCCACCAGATTGATGGCGATCAGACCGGCGCTGCTGAGGTTCTGGTATTCCTTTATCTCGGTTTTCTTGACCAGGCCCTGACGGGTGGCGAAGACGAAGTAGCCCTCCTGGGTCAGATCGCGCACGTTGAGCAGGGCTGCGACTTCCTCGCCCTCTTGCAGGGGCAGCAGGCTGACCACGTGAGTTCCACGGGCCTGACGGCTGGCCTCGGGCAGCTCGTGCACCTTCTCGCCGTAGACCCGGCCCCGGTTGGTGAAAAGGAGCAGGGTGTCGTGCATCGAGGCCACAAACACCGAGATGGCCTCGTCCTCTTCTTTGGTTTTGCCGGCCTGACCTCCCACGCCGCCACGCCCCTGGGTGCGGTAGGCCTCGAGCGGGGTGCGCTTCATGAAGCCCTGGCTGGTGAGGGTGATGACCATCTCCTCGTCTTCGATCAGATCCTCGAGGCTGAAGCCTTCTTCGAACTCGGTAATCTGGGTGCGGCGCTGGTCGCCGTATTTTTTCTTGATTTCCAGCAGTTCGTCCTTGACTACCCGCCACAACCGCTTCTGGTCGCCCAAAATGGCCTCGAGGCGACCGATTTCTTCCATCAGTTCGCGGTACTCTTCTTGTAGCTTGTCGCGCTCCAGCCCCACCAACCGCTGCAGACGCATATCCAGGATGGCCTGGGCCTGAATCTCGGTCAGGTTAAAGCGGTTCATCAGCCCCGTGCGGGCTTCGGCGGCATCCTGCGAGCCGCGTATCAGGGCGATCACCTCGTCAATGTGGTCGAGGGCAATCAGCAGCCCTTCCAGCACATGAGCGCGCTCTTTGGCCTTGCGCAACTCGTACTCGGTGCGCTTGCGCACCACCTCGCCCCGGTGGTCGAGGTAGTGGCGCATCATCTGGGGCAGGGTCAGCACCTTGGGTTCGCCATGCACAATGGCCAGCAGATTGACGGTGAAGCTGGTTTGCAGGCGTGAGTGCTTGTACAGCTTGTTGAGCACCACCTGAGGGTTGGCACCGCGTTTTAGCTCGACGGCGATGCGCATGCCCTGGCGGTCGGACTCATCGCGCAGGGCCGAGATCTCGTCAATGACCTTGTTGCGCACCAGGGCTGCAATCTGGGTAATAAGGTCGGCCTTGTTAACCTGATAGGGAATCTCGGTGAAGACCAGCATGGCCCGCCCATTTTTGTCCTCGTTGCGCACCCTGGCCCGTACCTTAAGGCTGCCGCGACCGGTGGCGTAGGCTTCCTTAATGCCGCGGCGGGAGAGCTTGGCCCCTGTTGGAAAGTCTGGCCCAGGAAGTACCTTCATGATTTCATCCAGAGTGACGTCGGGGTTGTCGATCATCAGGGCCAGGGCGTCGATGGTTTCGGAAAGGTTGTGAGGGGGGAGGCTGGTCGCCATGCCCACCGCAATACCGGCTGCACCGTTCACAAGCATGTTGGGCAGAGCCGAGGGCAAGACTTCGGGCTGCTCCTGGGTGCCGTCGTAGTTGGGCACCATCGGCACGGTCTCTTTGTCGAGGTCTTGCAGCATCTCGTAGCCCAGGCTGGAGAGGCGGGCCTCGGTGTAGCGCGGGGCGGCGGGAGGGTCGTTGTCGATCGAGCCGAAGTTGCCTTGCCCATCAATGAGGGGATAGCGCAGGCTCCAGTCCTGGGCCATGCGAACCATGGTGTCGTAGATGGCTGCATCGCCGTGGGGGTGGAACTTACCCATGACCTCGCCCACAATCTTGGCGCTCTTGACGTGTTTGCGGTTGGGCAGCACGCCATCCTGGTAGGCTCCGTAGAGGATGCGCCGCTGCACCGGCTTGAGGCCGTCCCGCACATCGGGCAAGGCCCGATCTACGATGACCGACATGGCGTAGTTGATGAAGCTCTGCTTTACTTCGTCGGTGATTTCAACTGGAAGAACCTGGGACATTCAATATCTCCTGTTTCGCCTGCGGCACAAAAAAAGCGCTCGGGACGCGCTTTATATCCAAATAAACATTATACCTTATTCGGGTTATTATGTCAAAAACATAAAATGTGGCGCCGGTAGATTACGTGATGTGACGTGAGGTGGGGTTGGTTCATTGCCGAATAACAGCCAACCAAAGTTATCGGCATATGGGAGGTCTGAACTGCCCCTGTGGAAGAAAGCGTATCCCCTCGGTCGGGATAGTTCAGCGCCAAACTAACCGAATCTGGTATAACCCTTGGTTTTGTCAACTGTCTTGCTGAAGCCAGTATTGGCATCCCCGTTTGTCCAGCGAACCAATGGCCGTTGGCGCGCTTTTCGCAATCAAAACAACTTCATCGTCTGGAAGTCGCCCCCCAACACCACTTTGGGGTTGGCGGTAATCCACTGCAAAGCGGCAGCATACACGTTGCGGAAATCGGTCTTGTACTTCAGCGCATTGAGCTCCAAGTCCTCGAGGTCGGGCTCGCTGCCAAATAACCCGCCTTTTACCCCACCCCCCAGTACAAACATGAGCCCGCCCTCGCCGTGGTCGGTGCCGAAGGAAGCATTCTCGGCTACCTGCCGCCCGAACTCACTAAAGACCATAATCATCACGTCTTTATCCCGGCCAATAACCTTCATGTCGGCGCGGAAGGCGGCGGTGGCCTGGGCTACGTAGCCGAGTAGCTCGGCCTGGCGAGGGGGCTGCCCGGCGTGGGTGTCCCAGCCACTTAGGGTGGTGTAGTAGACATTGCTGCCCAGCCCGCCGGCAATCATTCGGGCAATATCGCCCATGCTCCTGCCAAAGGTGTTTTCGGGGTACTGGGCACCGTTCTTGACCTCGCGCAGTTGGCCGATTTTGTCCAGAGCGCCGCGCAGTGAAAGCATGGCCCGACGCACTTCTTCAGCGGTACCGCTGCGGGGTAGACGGGCCTCTTTGTTGAACTCCTCCTCGAACTGCCGGGGCAGGCGGATGCTGAAGGTATCAATGCTGTTGATAGCAGGGGCACTGCGTTTGTTCCCCATCTGGGCCTGGGGGGTGGCTCCACCCAGGAAGGTATCGCAGAAGGGGTCGTCCTGCAGGTCACCCCAGCGGCCCAGCCAGCCGGTTTCCTGGCGGCGGGAGGGGTCGGCGGTGTGCCAGATGGAGGTAGAGATAAAGTGGCTACGGTTGGGGTTGGGATAGCCGACCTGAGGAATAATGGCCAGCTCGCCCTGGTTCCACATCTGTATCAGCGGTCTCAAGGCCGGGTGAAAGCCCAGTTTCTGCCCGTTGGCCCCCAAATCCAGCACCTCTTCACGCCTGATGGCGATGTTGGGTCGAAGGCGGTAATAAAGTTCGTTGTGGTAGGGAATTAGCGTATTGAGCTGGTCGTTGCCGCCGAAAAGGTTGACCACTACCAGGATTTTGTCCTTGGACTGTGCGGCCAGGGCTGTTTTGGAGAGCAGAGAGGGTGCTCCCTGGCCCAGAGCCAGCGTCAGCAGGGATTTTTTGATGAAGTCGCGTCTGTCCATACGTACCTCTTCGAGTGTCCAGAGTCGGGGGCCGTGTGCAAGTGGCCTTTTAGCCCATCACACCAGGCTCCAGACCCCGGGCTACAGCAACTGTGCCTCCGGTTTGACCAGTGCCAGGGCACCGCTGGCGCTGTCCATGAATACATCCAGATCGAGACGGAGCTCGCGACCTGCAAAACCCGCCAACACGTTGAGGCGGGTCAGGAAGGGTGACTCGGCCAGCCAGGAGAGGCCCCCATCCCATCCCGCCACGCTGGGCGGGTCGAAAGGAATTTGTCCCATGGCCGCAAAAGCCAGATAAAGCCCTCGGCCGGGTCGCTCGGCAAAATCTACCCGGTCTACGCCTGCGGCATACCAGAGCCCCACCATGTACTCCAGAGGACTCTTAACGAGGCCATTGCGGTATTGCGGGCTATAGAACTCTTCGCGTGTGAACAGCCAGCGCAAGAACTCCTTGGTTCCGCTACTTCTGAAGACCCGTGCGCCCTCCTGTACCAGTGGCTCGGGAGGGTCGGGGCAAAGATAAAACTTCAGCAGCTTGCGCCCCACAAACTCATAGGTTTTGGGGTGGCCAATCAGGACTTCCAGCACTTCGTCGCCGCTTCGGATACGCTTGCCCAGGAAGGTTTTTTCGCCGGTGTCGTGCCAGTTGCGGTTGAAGACAAACTCAAAAGCCACGTTAGCGCTGGCCTCGCGGGGTCGCTGATTGCCTGGCAGGCGTACTGTCCAGCCGGTGAAGGCTCGAGCTGCTTCCAGAATGTCCTCTTCGGTGTAGTGACCAGGCCCTACGGTATACAGCTCCAGCAACTCCCTGGCCCAGTTCTGATTGGGATGTTCCTTGCGGCTCTGGGCGTTGTTGAGATAGAGCAGCATAACCGGGTTCCTGGCGATGGCCTTCAAGAGCTCGCCATAGGGCCCGTAGCCTAGCTGGCGAAAGATGGCGAACTGATTCCAGAAGTCAATGCCCTGGGCCCCCATGGTCTCTCGAAACTCCGAGGTCAGGTGGCCATGCCAGAACAGCACCAGGCGTTCGGCGGCGGGGGTTGGGGTGCTGAGCCAGTGGTTGATCCAGAGCTGGCTGATTTCACGATGTTGCTGGCCCCGTTCGTTTCGGGTGGCACTGGTGCTGTAGGGAGGAGCGGGCACCGGCTTTTGTAGCAGGGCATCTACCGCGGCCTCGAGGCCCATCTCTGCGAGTTGCTGGGCTTCCTGCCTGCGCCCACGGGCCGCTGCACGACGCAGCAGGTGAGTGGCCTGGGAATAGGTGAGAGCTCGAGCCATGATGGTCATCCTCTGCCCGTGAAAATAGCCCCTCAAGCTGAAACCAGCCTTAAGGTGAGACGGCTGTCGTCTGCTCGCCCTACCCTCCGCTACACGGATAACTTCCGCCGGGTTGGTTCATCCCCCTAACGGTAACGAGTTGACCGAATCTGGTACAAAGACCTTTGGTTTGTCCAGTCCGGTATGGCCTGGGGCAGCTAACGCCAGAATGCTGAACTTTGCGGTGTAGGGCTGGCCTGGCTTACAATCCCCTGCAAAGGAGTCAGCATGAGACGGTACCGCATCGAACCCAACCGTTCATTTCGCCTCGAGCATTTTGACCCAGAGGACACCAGTGCCTTCAAAGGCGGCAAACAAGAAGCCCTGGCCGCTTTAGATGAGCTAAACCAGCGGCTCGAAAAGTTACAAGAGCTGCTCTTTGCTGAGGGCAAGCATAAGGTGCTGGTCGTGTTGCAGGCTATGGACGCGGGGGGTAAGGACGGCACCATCCGGGTGGTCTTCGATGGGGTAGACCCCAGCGGAGTACGGGTGGCCAGCTTTGGGGTACCCACCGAGCACGAACTCGCCCGCGACTACCTGTGGCGCATCCACCAGCAGGTGCCCCGCAAAGGTGAGCTGGTCATTTTTAACCGCTCCCACTACGAAGACGTGCTGGTCGTGCGGGTGAAGAATCTGGTGCCCAAAGAGGTCTGGAAAAAGCGCTATCACCATATCCGCGAGTTCGAGCGGATGCTCGCGGATGAGGGCACCACCATTGTCAAGTTTTTTTTGCACATCTCCAAAGACGAACAGCGTAAACGCCTGCAAGAGCGCCTGGACAACCCCGAAAAGCGCTGGAAGTTCCGCAAGGGCGACCTCGACGACCGAAAACTATGGGAAGAGTACCAGAAAGCCTTTGAAGAGGCCATCCGTGAGACCAGCACCGAGTATGCCCCCTGGTATGTAATTCCGGCCAACAAAAACTGGTACCGGAACTGGCTGGTGAGCAGCATTCTGGTCGAAACTTTGGAGAGCCTGAACATGCAGTATCCCAGACCCGAGGTGGGACTGGATAGGCTCATCATCGAGTGATATCGTCAGATAGCCCTTTTGCTTCAGGCCATCGCCAGGAAGACCAAATCCCACCCAGAACGTCTTGACTAGGACGCCGCAGGCCAAGGTGGCAATCGAGACGGGCCGGTGGCTTACCCTGGATTGCTACGCCCTTCAGGTGCTTGCAATAACGCCTTGGGAGCGGTTGGCCATCTTTCTGGCAAGACGCGAGCGGGTTTTCTAAGGCTCTTAGGCTCGAGCTTTGCGAACAATGCCTCATTTGCGCACTGCGGCACTGGCTTCGGAGATGATTGTATCCTGATTGGACGCTATCAGGTGCAGCTCAAGACTTTCTACCTCTGGTAGTTCCTCGACCAGCCTCGAGACCCGCAACAGAATCTCTTGCAGGCTGGGCAGGTGAGCTTTGCCAGAGAGCGGAGCGATCATCTGAAGAGCCTCGCTATCGGTAAGCGGGGTGATGCGGATGCCCAGAAGTTGTTCACCCAGCGGTAGTCCTGTCAAGGCCAGTGTCAACACCGGGCCAAATAGTGGGTCGCTTTTGATCCGCAGGGCCAGGGCGATGCCCTTGGCAGGAGCCATCTTTTTCAGGCCAAAGTAGCCCAGCAGTTGGGAGGTTTGGGCCGCATTCAGAATGCCTTTGCTGCTACCAACCAGCGCCCTGGCTTCGTCCTCTTGTACCCCGTGGTCGGGGATTTCTCCCGGCGGGGTCTTGCGCCACTGGGCGTAGGCATAAGCGGCAGCCAGCGCCCTTCCTGCCGACTCGGGGAAGCGGTACGAAGGAACGAGCTCTGTCCCCAGCCGTACTCGAGGCCGACCGGCGGTCATAAAGCAGGTGAGAACGGGGATATTTAGCCCTTTCTCCCGCGCCTCTTTGAAGGCGGTGCGAAGGGCTTCAGTTATTTCATCCAGGGTGGCGTAACCCAACGGTACAAATAGGGCAATTAACGCGTTGTAACCCTGGGTCAAAAGCTCCCTGGCGGCTTGCGAGTATTGCTCGGCAGAAGCCCTCGAGCCCAGGTCGCTTACCTCTGCTGTCAGACCCTCGGCTTCCAGGGCCTCCAGGGCCAGGTGAGCTGGGCCAGAGGCATTGCTCAGGAGGGCTACCCTGGGGCCTTCCGGCAAGGGCTGGTGGGCGAGAATGGCTGCGATGTCGAACATTTCCTCGAGGTTCTCGGCCCGCACCACCCCGGTTTGTTTGAAGAGGGCTTCCACCACCGGGTCACGCCCTGGCCGCACCGCCAGGATGGGCTTTTTGCGCCCTACCCGCCTGGCCAGCCGGGCAAAGCGCCGGGGGTTACCAAACGACTCCACGTAAAGCAAAATCAGTCCGGTATCAGGGTCTTCCTCCCAGTACTGAATGAGGTCGTTGGAGGAGATGTCGACCTTGGCCCCCAGCGACACAAAGTTGGAAAATCCCAAACCCATCTCACGGGCATATTCCAGTACCGCCAGCCCCACTGCGCCGCTCTGGCTGGACATTGCGATGCGTCCTCGGGGGGGCAGCCGGGGAGCCAGTCCAGCGCAAAGCTGCACCTCGGGGCTGGTGCTCATCAGGGCCAGCGAACCCGGCCCCAAAAGCCGCATCCCATAGTGGCGGCAGGTCTGTACCAGGGTCTTGACCTGGGGTGTTTCCATGTCGGTAGTAACGACCATCAAGGCACGCACCCCCCGTTGCCCACAAGCTTCGGCGGCCTCGAGGACCTTGTCACGAGGAGTGGTGACTACCGCCAGATCGATGGGCCCTGGCACCGCCTTGATGGAGGTGTAGGCCAGCATGGAGCCCACGACCGGAACGTCGCCCGCCGCAGGGGTGGCGGCGGTGTTAACCGGATAGACCGGGCCCTGAAAACGGTTCAGAACCAGATGCTCGAGGACCTGGTATCCCACGCTCCCGGGGTCGCGGGAGGCTCCCACTACCGCCACCCCTTTTGGACGCAGGACAGGCAGAAGCGAGGCCACCGTGGCCACCCGCTCGCGTAGTTCAAACCGGGCCACCATCTCGGGGCTGGGTTCTATCTCAAAGCTGACCTCAACCTCTCCGGATTCGGCGTGGGATTCTACTTTGAAGCCGCTGGCCTTAAATACATCCAGCATCTGCTTGTTTTCGGCCAGGGTGAAAGCATGGAAGCGCCGGATCCCCCGCTGAACCCCAATCAGGGCCAGCCGCTCGAGCAACAGCGAGCCCAGGCCCTTGCCCTGAAACCAGTCATCGACCAGGAACGCTACTTCTGCCGAGGTGGAGCCGCTGCCCTCCTGCACGTACTCCCCAGTCGCAATGATACGTTCGGGGTCTCCCGAAAGCACGACCAGCGTGACCTTATCTTCACCTTCCGGTTTTTTGAGTAGCAGGTCGGCTGCGGTTTCGGGCCTGACCTCGGAGAAAAAGCGGAATGTGCGGGCCTGGGGAGAGAGACGCTCCAGGAATTCCACAAACAAAGCCCGGTCTTCGGGTCTGGCAGGGCGCAGCGTGGCAGTACGGCCATCCTTGAGCAGGATGGGGCCGGACTCGAGGGCATACTGTGGGGTGGGGGGGGGAATGTATCGCTGGGGCATAAAACCGTCCTGTCAAACAGGATAGCGGCATTGGTCAGAGTAAACTGTCCTCTGAACCGGACTCACCCTTCGTGGGCCTGCCAAATGCTCTGAAGCTTCAGGAGCTGCGGAGCCTGCAAACAGAAGCCACAAAGGTAGCTGATCGACGGAAATGGTTTGCCCAGTAAGAGGGCGGTAGCGCCCCTGGAAAAAAGAAGATTCTTGCTTCGTCGACCGATGGCAGAGTTGGGCTGGTATGCTCTCCCGAATTCAGGTTGCGCTGAAAGAGGCGAAACCGAGCCTCTGGATTTTTCGGTTTGAGCGACTAACGTTTCCGATATGACCGGGCTGGAAGTAGTGCACATCGGATGGCAAGGCCTCGTTTGAAATGGATTCCCTGTGCGCTGTACCCTTTAGGATATGCGTCTCAAGGCAAAGTTCTGGCTCGAGTCCGATTCTGGCAGCTTCCTGCTGGGCCCAGGCACCCTGCGTCTGCTGGTAGCGGTCGCAGAGCAAGGCAGCCTTAAAGCTGGGGCCAGGGCTGTTGGACTCAGTTACCGGGTCGCCTGGGATCGTCTCAAAAAAGCGGAGAAAGGGCTGGGTTTTCCCTTACTCGAGCGATTCTCGGGTGGTGAGGGTGGCGGGGGCAGTACCTTTACACCAGAGGCATCGGAACTGGTAGAGCGCTACCGGCGTTTTGTACAGGATGTGCAGGGGGAACTCGAGGCCCGTTTTTTAGAGGCTTTTGCTGGCTGGACTCGAGCAACTGTGAATATGCAAAATGTAAAACAAAAATAATACAAACAGCTATTTACATATAAACAATATGCATATTTCCGACTATAGAATGCAAAGTGTTGACATAAAATAGACCGTATGCTACTTTAGTGATGCCAGACGCTTCATGTACCTCCCCGGTTGCCAGACCGGGGAGTCCTCCTTTTTTTACCTGTTTGCACAACGCCACCAGCTTGTGCTGGTACCCGTGTTGTCCCGACTGCAATGTGACACCAGAGAGGTCGATACCGCCCCTCGGAAGGGAGACGCTTTTTTCGCCGACCGGAGGGGTGGGTTGTGCTCCAGGATTCAATTTGCGCCCCGCACGGCGCAACCAGTCCTCTGAAGCTTTTCGGTTTGAGTGACTATCTTTTTGAATCCGGTATCAGACGCTGGCTGCGCTGCACCGAGGCCATGCCGCAATTCAGGTTTCTGGATTGTAAGTTGCTGGCGCTACGGCCTCGGGTTGTTGGGCCCGGGCGATAATCTCACGTACTCGCTCGCCCTGTACGATTTCCGATTCCAGGAGCTCCTCTGCCAGCTCGTGCATGGCTTCAGCGTTGCTGGACAGGACTTGTTTGGCTTTTTCGTAGGCCCGATCCAGAATGGCCTGTATGTCGGCATCAATCAGGCGGCTGGTTTCTTCGGAGTGATCCTGCTTTTTGGCAATCTCCTCACCCAGGAAAATAGGGCCGGTGTTGGAACCCCAGGCTACGTTTTTGAAGTGGTCGCCCATACCCCAGTCCAGCACCATCTGTTTGGCCAGGCTGGTGGCCTGCTTGAAATCGTTGGAGGCTCCGGTGGTAATGGTACCCACAAACAACTCCTCGGCAGCCCGGCCCGCCAGGGTCATGGCCAGGGTGTCCTCGAGGTGTTCCTTGCTCATCAGGATGCGCTCCTCGGGCTTGCTCCAGCGTACCCCCAGGGCCATTCCACGCGGTACAATCGAAACCTTTTCGGTCTTGTCGGCGTAGGGTAGTACCTCGCCGGCAATAGCGTGACCCGCCTCGTGGTAGGCTACGGCCCGCTTTTCCTGCTCGTTTAACTTGAGTGTACCCCGTTCCAAACCCAGCATAATTTTGTCGAGTGCGGTCTGGAAGTGCACGTTGGCAATCTCGGTTGCATTTGCGCGGGCCGCTTGTAGTGCCGCTTCGTTCACCAGGTTTTTCAGGTCGGCACCGCTAAACTGCGGGGTCAGGCGGGCCAGGTTGTTCACATCCACATCGGGAGCAAACTTCTTACCCCGCATATGCACTTGCAAAATCTCCTTGCGCTCTTCAAGCGTAGGCAGCCCAATCACCACCTGCCGGTCGAAGCGCCCCGGGCGCAAGAGGGCCGGGTCGAGGATGTCAGGGCGGTTGGTTGCAGCCAGCACAATCACGCTGGTGTCCTTCTCGAATCCGTCCATCTCCGAGAGAATCTGGTTGAGGGTCTGCTCCCGTTCGTCGTGCCCCCCGCCAATACCAGCGCCGCGCTTGCGCCCGATGGAGTCCAGCTCATCGATGAAGATGATGGCCGGGGCGTTGCGGCGGGCCTCCTCGAAGAGGGTGCGCACCCGGCTGGCCCCCACCCCCACGAACATCTCCATGAACTCCGAGGCCGAGACCGAGAAGAAGGGCACCCCGGCCTCGCCCGCCACCGCCCGGGTGAGCAGGGTCTTGCCCGTTCCGGGCGGCCCCACCAGCAACACCCCCTTGGGAATCTCGGCCCCAATGGCGATGTATTTTTGCGGGTTCTTAAGAAAGTCTACCACCTCCATCAGCTCGCGCTTAGCCTCGGTGTGCCCGGCCACATCCTTAAACGTGGTGTTGACCCGCCGCTCCTTACCGTACTGCCGGGCTCGGCTCTGGCCAAACTGCATGACCTGTCCGGCCCCGCCCTGGGCCCGCATGAAAAAGAACCACCAGAAGGCAATCAGGGCCGCGATGGGCAGGAGGCTATACAGCAGGGGCCCCCAGATGCTGGGGGGACGATTGGTGATTTCAACCCCGTTCTGGCGCAGCAAATTGGTGAACTGGGGGTCGCTAAAGCCAGAAGGGAGGGCGATGACTGTAAAGCGGTCGGTGGTTTCGGTAGCGTTGCCGACCTGAATACGCTCGGGGGCCTTGAAAAAGCCGTTGATTCGCCCTTCCTGCAAAATCACCCGCGCAACTTTGCCCTGCTCGACATAAGCGATAAAATCGCTATAAGACACCGTGCTGCGAGCATTGTTGCTGCCGCCAAATAGGGTAAAGAGCCAGTAGGCCAGTATGACGATGACGATCAAGCTCCAGGGATTGATACGCGTAGGCAAACCGTAACCTCCATTGGGTGCCCGCCAGGCGGGCCGTGCATAATCCGCCCGTAAAACGGCGAATCGACGCACTCAAACTGAGTATATGGTACTCAATATCGGGGTGAGGAATGAGTCCTAGGGTGTAAAGCAAGTGGGGAAGGGGGTTTAGCTGTGTTTGGTTGTATTTTACTCTGCGGGGCTCTTTCTTTAGGCCAATTTTTTGTTGTTGCAGTGCTGGGTTCGGATTAATCTTTGGTTCAATACTTTCAGCTTTGCCCTTTATGATGGTTGTCAATGCAAGCGGTACTCGAGGCCCTTCACCAAGGCGACTATGATACGGCGTTTGAAACGCTGGTACGCACACTGGCGCTGGCACAGGGTCAGGATGCAGCCGAGGCGGCGTTGCTGTTGGCCGAGGCTTACTCGCTCTACGGGGAAGGGGGTATCGAAGGGGCCAATCGGGCGCTGGAGGAAGGGTTGGGGAGTGTTCCAACCCTCGAGTCTCACCCCCGTTACCGCGCCATCCTGGGCGAAATGCGAGCTCTGGAAGGGGCCTCTGAGGAGGACGTGCGGCAAATTCTACCCAAGACCAGCGATCCTCGTGCGCTGTACCATCAGGCCCAGGCGCTCATGTACCTCGGCTTGCCCGAAGAGGCGCTGGAAATCCTGAATCAGCCCCTCAAGTTGCCCGCCTTCCTGGCCTGGCGTGCCCACACCCTGCGCGGTAAGGCCCTCGAGCGCCTGGGACAGGCTGCCGAGGCGGCGGCGGCCTATAAGGAGGCTGCGCGGCTGGCTGTGGGGCTGGAGCACTACTGGAATCTAATCGACGCTGCGGCGATGTTTGTGGAGGCCGGAATGGGCCACGAAGCCCTCGAGGCCCTGCAGGAAGCGGAGCCCGACACCCCTGAACTCGAAGACCCCGAGGACGCTGCAACGCGCTACTACCTCGAGGCCCGCAGCCAGCTTTTGCTGGGCAATCCCAACCTGGCCCTGGAGGCCATCCAGCGGGCTTTGGAGAAAGAGCGCGAGGGGGCTGAACCTGCCCACGGCACCCCTTTAGTGCACGGGCAGGCTCTGATGCAACTGGGCCACCCCCGTGAGGCCATTGAAGCCTTCCGTGAAGCCGTGCGGCGAGCCGAAGAACCCGACAAAAGCTACGCGCTGCACGAGCTGGCTGTGGCCTATCTGGAAGCAGGCGAACTGGCCGAGGCCGAGTCCACTTTGCGAGAGGTTATGCGCGACCCCGAGTATGGCTACCAGGGTGAGGCCCATGGTGACCTGGCCGAGATTCTCTATCGCCTGGGCCGCTACGAGGAAGCCTCCCAGGCCGCCCACCAGGCCATACGGCAGGGTGGCTTGAGTGCCGGATACCTGATTCTGGGTAATCTGGCTTACGATTTGTTGCACCTGGAGGAGGCCCTCGAGCACTACACCAGGGCCAGCCAGGAGGCCCCCAAAGGCAGCCGTGACTGGGTGACAGCCCAGCAGATGGTGGTGGACACCCTGGCCCAACTGGGGTTTCGTCGCCCTGACGAGATAGTCTCGCGCAGCGAAGCTGTTTTGCCATACCTGCATCCTGCCGATGAGTGGCACCAGACCCTTAGCAACTACCTCGAGCGGGCTCGAGGTCTGAGGGGGGGGAATCGAACCCTTAACTAGAGCGGTTCTCGGAAAAAGCGCGACCGTCTCCAAGAGCCAAAGGCTCTTACATACAGGCTTTTGCCGCTGGGTGTGGGAGCAGCTCTTCATACCAAATTCTGTTGGTTCGGCGCCGAGCGGCGGCTCAGCTCCGCGCACGCCGTGCCTTGGCGTGGCGCAGGGGCAACCGACCTAAGTGATCCCTTTAGGGAGGGCGATACCGCTACTTGGAAGTTATCCGCGTAGCGGAGGGCGATACCGCCCCATGGAAAGGAGATGCTTGTTTCGCCGACCGAAGGGATACGCTTTCTTCGCCGAGCGAAGCGAGGGGTGGGGTGGGGTGTGCTCCAGGATTCAGGTTGCGCCGCGCGCGGCGCAGGCGGGCCTGTCTAAATCTTAGGATTGAATGACTATTTTTTTGAATCCGGTATCAGATAACCGCAATCGGGGCCGGGTTGCCCTGAAAGTCTTTGAGCTGGATGGGCCGATTGAGCCGGGCACTCTCGTAGGAGGCCAGCACCAGTCGAACTGCTTCTAAGCCATCCTGACCCGTGCAAATTACCGGACGTTCCCCGCGAATGGCGGCCAGAAAATTGCCGATGTGACGGGTATGGCCGTCTGTAGCAACTTTGTAGAGAGTCAGATCGGGTTTGGTCCAGGTAGTATCGGGGGAAGTACGGTAAATATGGCGTAAAACAGGCTTACTGTAACGGTTAGTGAACTCGAGGGCTCCCAGGGTACCGTAAATCCAAAAGCCCTCTTCCCAGCCGGTAGCCGACCAGGAAGCCTCCACCGTACCAAAAGCGCCACTGGCAAATAGCAGCGAGGCATGGGCGGTATCCTCAACCTCGATGGGAAACTTTAGGGTGCCGATACGGGCATATATCTCTTCTACCGGGCCGGCAAAGTAGCGGGCCAGATCGAACATGTGGCAACCATTATCCAGCAGTGTGCCACCACCAGCCAACGATTTCTTGCCAAAGGAATCGCGCACAGTGGGGCTGCCTCCCCAGTCGTGGGCTTGTCGCAAGCGAACAAAAGTCACCTGGCCCAGTGCTCCGCTGTCCAGAATTTGCTTGGCTCTCAAGGCGGCTGCACTGGAGCGCAGGTGATGGTTGACCTGCAGGGTTACCCCGGCCTGGGTGGCTGCTTCGATCATGGCCGATGCTTCGGGCAGCGAAAGCGAGATGGGCTTTTCACAGAGGATGTGCTTCCCTGCTCTGGCCGCTGCAACGGTGGCAGGATAATGCAGCGCGTTGGGGGTACAGATCGAGACCGCTTCAATCTCCTTCAGCTTCAAGAGGTCACGGTAATCCGTGAAGAGGTGGGGAATGCTCCACTCGCGCTGGCGGGCCTCGAGGGTGGTGGGGTTGATATCGGCCAGGGCAACGACCCTGGCTCCATTGGCCACATAGCCTTTATAATGGCTTGCAGCAATGCCACCCGCGCCCACAATACCCACGTTCATAGCGGCTCCAGGGGAGGGCTGTTGTGGGCCTGGGTCACGTCCAGGTTGACCCGCTGCCTGGCCCAGACACAGGCATTGGCCAGAATGCGCAGGACATGCGGGTGGTGGTAGGTTGGGAAAGTCTCATGGCCGGGGCGGAAATAGAAGATCCGCCCGTAGCCCCGTGTCCAGGTACAAGCGCTGCGAAATACCTCGCCGCCCTGGAACCAGGAGATCATAAGAAGTTCTTCGGGTTCAGGGATGTCGAAGCGCTCACCATACATCTCCTCCTGGGATAGCTCGATGTACTCAGGAATACCTTGCAAGATGGGGTGGTCGGGGCGCAGATTCCACAAGCGTTCGCGCTCCTTGGCTTCGCGCCACCTGAGGCTGCAATAAGTACCCATCAGGCGCTTGAATATTTTGGCATAGTGGCCCGAGTGCAACACGATTAAACCCATGCCCGATAGCACCCGCAACTGTACCCGCTCGACCACTGCATCGCTCACCTGGTCGTGGGCCAGGTGCCCCCACCACAAGAGAACATCGGTGGTGTTCAGGAGGTCTTGACTGAGCCCATGCTCGGGCTCCTCGAGGGTCGCCGTCCGCACCTTGAAGTCGCCCCGATTACGTAGGCCTTCGGCAATGGCCTGGTGTATTCCTCGAGGGTAGATGGCACGTACCTTGTCGTTTCTGCGCTCGTGCAAGTATTCGTTCCAGACGGTAACGTTAATCATAGCGGGGTTTGCCCAATGCCCTTCTGAGGTCACTATATCGCATGTGGCTTCGCGCCCGGCAGGTCTATTTTTAGAATAAGAATCATAGAATAAAGCCCATGAAGGCACTGGCCCTGATTGCCCACGACGGCAAAAAAACCGATATGGTGTCTTTTGCCAAGGACCACAAAGACCTGCTCTCGCGCTTCCCTCTGGTAGCCACCGGTACTACCGGGCGACTTTTGCAGGAGAAGGCAGGGCTGGAAGTTACCCGCCTGCTCTCGGGGCCGCTGGGAGGCGACCAGCAGATCGGGGCCATGATTGCCGAGGACAGAGTGCTGGCAGTCATTTTTTTGCGTGATCCGCTCCAGGCCCAGCCACACGAACCCGATGTGCAGGCCCTGATGCGGGTATGCGATGTCCACAACGTCCCCCTGGCCACCAATCTGACAGCCGCCGAGGCCGTGCTGGCCTGGCTCCAGAGCGACCTTTCGGCCAATGAGCGGCAGCCGGGTCGGTAAAAAGCCCTGTGCCTTTCGGAAAGTAGAGCAAGCGAGCACATGGAGTTAGAGCTTACCCTCAGAGCTCACAGGATAGTGTCAAAAACCCGAATGTTAGAAAAGTTGAGTGCTATATTAGCAAGTAGGTATGACGCCCGTTGAGTGGATTCAACAAATGGTGGAGGCCAACCGCGAGGCCCTTCGGCAAATGCCATTCCCTCCGGGACTGGCGGAGTACGTGGACGAGCTGGTCAAGTCGGGACAGACTGAGCAGATCATCGCGCTGTTGAAGATGGGCTTTCTGATTGGTGTCCAACAAGGTGCACGTGGTGAGGAGATGCCCACGCCTGCCCCTACCCGTATCCAGGCTTAGTTGAAACCAATGAGCAGTAGGTCGGGTGGTTGTGGAGTATTTGCAAACACCCGGAGGGAACTTCGTTACAGTTCGGTCCATCGCCCGTGCCCAGTGGAGAGATGCTCCGCTGGGAGGGAGGCGCCTGTTTCGCAGTGGTGTCCTCCGGGATATGCTTTCTTCGCCGACCGAAGTTATCCGCGTAGCGGAGGGCGATACCGCCCCTTGTAAGGGAGACGCTTGTTTCGCCGAGCGTAGCGAGGGGTGGGGTGGGGTGTACTCTGGGATTCAAGTTGCGCCGCGCGCGGCGCAATCAGGCCTCTGAAAAGCTTTGGGAAAGACTATCTTCTTGAATTTGGTATAACTTTTTGGCGGTATTATTCATCCGCGTAGCGTCTTGATATTTTCTGCATACCTCGCTAGGCTTCCTCTATTACATCCAGCCCTAACTGAGCCCAGCACTGAGATGCTGGTGAGACGATGAGTGGAGATACTTTGGAAAAGGAGGCCGGTATGCAGTACATAAAACTTGCTTGGGGGGTGGCTTCGGTGCTGGGAGGGCTCGCTTTTGCGCAGGTAGATCTCAGGCCCAATCAGCAGTACCAGGGTGGTGCTAGGGTGAAGTCCACAACACTGGGCATCGGCCTTACTTTGCCAAAAGGTTGGTTGGGCGTCTACAAGGAAGAGGGTGGACAGGCGGTGCTGGTATTGGGCTCAAATAGCGTGGAGGGCGTGGGGCTGGTCATTTTTCTGAAGGATCAGAGCCCAGCCCAGGTGGTGGCTGCACTTAACGAAGCGCAAGACCTGGGGGCGGGGGTGGTGCTAGAACTAGTGGGCTCGGTCAGGACGCAAGGCTCGAGGGTAACGGCCCGCTATCTTAGTCGTCAGTACGTAGGGAGAGCGCTGGCCTTACTGGGCTCGAGGAACCACGTGATCTATTTCTATGCCGGCCCCCAAAAAAACGAAGCCCTCTACGGGCAACTGCTGGAAGGGCTTGCGGGTTCTACCAGGTTCCAGGCTCCTGTAGCCTCTAGGTCCCAGCCCGCTGCTCCTGCCCCTACTGGAGCGGCACGGCAGTGGACGCAGTTTTTGGCTGGAAAAATGCTCAAGTATTTTTCCAGCTATAACTCCGGTGGTAGCAGTGGCGGCATCTCCGAACAGCGCACGCTGCACCTGTGCTCCGACGGGAGCTTCGCTTACTTCGACGAAAGCCTGACTACCATCAATGTGCCCGGTGCCTCGGCCTCGAGTGGGGGCAATGGGCGGGCTGTGGGGCGTTGGCGCATCGAGTCGGCCACCCAAAACAGCGCCGTATTACTGCTAAACGTGGACGGGGGTGGTGTAGAGCGCCTGCGTGTCCAGTACGATGGCGACAAAACTTTTCTCAACGGGGAGCGCTGGTTTCGGGTCGAGAGCGATGCCTGCCGCTGACCCCTTTGACATCTCCAGCCCCGTTCGCCCACACTCTCCAATACCAGATTTGTTTAGTTCGACACCGTTCGGTGACGAACGAACCCGACTGAAGTTATCCGCGTAGCGGAGGGCGATACCGCCCCTTGGAAGTTATCCGCGTAGCGGAGGGCGATACCGCCCCTTGGAAGGGAGACGCTTGTTTCGCCGACCGCAGGGTGGGGGTGTGCTCCAGGATTCAAGTTGCGCCGTGCATGGCGCAACCAAGCCTCTGGATTTTTTAGTTTGAATGGCTATCTTTTTGAATCCGGTACGAATTGTGAATCCGACCCACGCCAGCCGCCCATTTAGAGTGGTTCTAGTAAAGAATGCGACAGTCTCCAGCCTTGGGCTGGGTTTTTAATGCTGTGTGAAACAGCAAAATTTCAGAGAAACGTCATGTCAGACTGTATTCTCGCTTGTGTATGTTCCCTTCGCGGGGTAATCGGGTGGAGGTTGTCCGTTATGCTCAAACGTTATGCATTCGTTTCGCTGCTTACTGACTCGAGGATGGGCGGTAACGTTTTGAGCCACTAATTGCTGGTTGCCGGTGGTTTTCAAGCTTTACGCCTCGGTTACGTGTGCTTGCGTAAAGTTATACAAGACGATGTAAATACCACATGAAACGCTTGAAGACCTCCCCTGCTGAAATACTCGACCGCTTTGCCCAGGAGGTGCTTTACGGCGAGGTAATCGGCAGTGCCAGCGATTGTGGAGCGGTGCGATTGGGGGTAGATGCAGAGGCCAAAATATCGGTGGAAGAAGGGGTTTTGCGCTTCGCACCCCTCGACACACCGGGCTGGGGCCGGCAGGGAATTGCCTATGGCCCTTTTACCCGAAGAGCCGGATTGTGCCTGGGTGTTTTCCTGCTAAATGGACACAATAACTCTCAAACCTACAACGGCTCTCTCAACACCCTGCCGCAACGATATGGTCGAAATAGAGAGGACTCCACTCTTCGTATTCCATTCAAAGCCCATTTTTCGCCCCAGTCCATCCGGGAAAATTTGGCCGTGGGCTGGTTTGACCAACCTGTACCACCCAACCCCCTCGAGTCTGGTCAGGCCCTGGTCATGCAAGGACATCCCCGCGAGAACGGTCGTTTGTGTGCAGCCAAGGTGCAGGGTTTGTATCATCTGCTGCTGGGCATGCAGAACAACCCGATTTATGTGCTTTCGGTACTGCGCGAGAAGGGTGTGGTTTTTTACGCGGGTTCGCTCGAGGGTAGCCGCTACCTGCCCACGCTGCCCAGGCTGCGCCCCCTGGCAGTAGACCCCTACAGCCTTACAGCAAACGATTTGTACGCCGGAATTCACCAGGCCATTCTGGGCGAGATGGGACACCGGGCAGACACCCGCGTGTACGGGGTTCGGGTGGTGGATGTACCCCAGTGGCAGGCTTACGGCACGGCCCTGATTGTCGATGCCCAGCCCCAACTGGGGCGGAAGGCAGCTAAAGGTGGCGTATGGCAGTTGCAAGGCCCTTGCATGATGCTGCGTCCGCAAGAAGCCGGTGGGCTATTTCATGTGAGGCTGACCGCATCGGCCAGCCTGTTCTGGCGTTATCGCGATCCAGGGCATTACCTGGCTTTGGAACTTAACCCTCGGGAAGTTCGTTTGCGCTTGCAGTACGGGCCCCGGCAGCTGGTGCTGGCCGCTGAACCTTATACCGGTGAGGCTCAACAACCTCACTGGGTACAGGTGCTGGACGATGGGCAAGCCCTCATCATCACCCTGGACGGCAAGCCACTCTTTTCCGAGTACCCCATCTTCGAGCATCGCCTGGCGGACGAAACCGGGGTTGGACTGGCCGGGCAGGTCGCCGACCTCGAGGTGCACCCGCGTGAAGTGGAGCTTCCCCCAGTGCTGGATCTGGGGCAACCCTGGCAGGTTAGAGGCCAGAAAACCGTTTTTGCCCCATATCTGAACCACGCTGCCGAAGACCTTCTGGTTTCCTGGGAACCGACCATGGGACGCGGAACCCTGATGCCTGCGGAAGGGGGTCTGCGCATCGAAGCGCCCCAGGGGGAGCGTGCCGTGTACACCATGCCCTGGGATAGCGCCGATATGGCCGACCTGGAAACCGAAATCCTACCTCCCGGCCAGTCTGTGGGCCAAAACCAGCAGAGCCGTGCTGGGGTCTGTTTCTGGCAGGATAACCGGCATCATCTGGTGGTGACCCTGTGCCTGGATGACAGCGAAAGCTCAGTAGCGGCAGTACTGCGCTTTGCTGGCTACGAAGACCCTTACGACATGATCTGGACTCGTGTGCCCGGCATGATTTACCACGGTGTGCCGGTACGTTTGCGGGTGGTGTGTGATGGGAGGCAGTTTCAGGTCTATCTCGATGATGAACCGGTGCTGTACCGGGCTTTGAACGATATTTACCCAGGTGCCGACCGTTTGTACATCCGGCGGGTGGGCCTCGCTGTGAGTGGCTATGGGAATGACACCGGCAGCATTTTCCGCTCCTGGATTGCGCGAAAGTAGAGCCCTGGCGGGCTATCGACTCGCCAGGACGGCTGCATTTCCCTAGGGCACACTAAAAAAAGCCCCCTGGTCGCAACTTGCCACATCAGGTGCCTATCTGGATTTTGCGCTCCTGCGGCGCGTTCAGAATGTCGGGGTGGGGAAGGGCGACGATAAACTTGCCCCCTCGCTTCAAATACTCCTGGAACTGGCGGGCCGTCTCGCTTGGCTGGCGGTTGAGCAGGAGTAGATAGTCAGGCTGTTCTTCCAGCAGCTTATGGATACCGTAAATAGGAATGTGTACCCCAGCCATGTAGCCACCCTGATGACCCGCGTCGTCTTCCACCACAAAATCAATCACCTCACGCCCCAGGCCCACGTAGTTGAGCAAGGCCATACCCGGTGTACCGGCTCCGTAGGCTGCCACCCTTCGCCCGCGGGCCCTTAGCTCGGTCAGCAGGGCCATCAGGGCTTCTCGCACAGCCGCAACGCGGGAGGCAAACTCGAGGTAGTAGCTCACACCGTTCAGGCCCAGGGCTTGCTCTTCCTCCATGTACCAGTCCACCGACGATTCGACCTGGCGGGCCTTGCCCAGGTAGTAGCGCAGGTAGCCTTCTGAAAGTGGTTCGACCCGCTGCAACCAAAAGCCGTGGCGGTATGCCAGCTTGTGTAAAGAGTTGACCGAAAAATAATGCTGCTGCTGATGAGTGAAGTGCTCGAACTGCCGGGCCTCGAGTAGCTCGCGCACATAAGGCAGTTCCATCACCACCACGCCAGTATCCTTGAGCACCGCACCCAGGTTCTCCAGGAGTCCGTTGAGGTCGTTGGTACAGGAAAGCAACTGGTTCGCCAGCACGACATCGGCCTTCAACCCTTCCTCGCGCAACGCGAGGGCGTAGTTACGGTCTAAATGCTCCTGGCGGGTTGGAATGCCTTTGCCAGAAGCTGTTTTGCTGCGCTCTGGCTGGGGCTCGAGGTAGACCACCCGTACCCCAGCCTGCATCAACTGGCGCAGGAGTTCCGGGCTGCTGCCCTCCAGGGCCAGCACCAGGTGGTGGGTGCCCAGCCGATAGCTTCGCATCAGATGCTCGAGCAGCCCCTCGTGCATGGGTCGAACAGAAGCCAAAAGCGAGCCCTCGATGGGGTCGCTGATAAGCTGAACCAGGCTACAGCGCTTGCAGAAACCTACCTCGAGGCTCTGCCTTGTTTCGGGGGTCGCGAGCTGGTCAGCACCCAGAATGCTGGAAACGGGAAGTCTTCCCAGGCTCAAAAAGGACACCAGCTCCCCCGATCCACACGAGTGACACGTCTTTACTTTCTTCATCGAAATCACCTGGGCCGCTCCAGCGGCGTTGCTGCGAAAAGAGTACTTACCCGGCCGTAATCCCTCCGTTATCGGGGTTTCACAGCTTGGGTAGGAGGTTATACCGATTCGTTAAGGGCTGAAAAAAGTGCGCAGCGAAGTACAACGTGAGTGTAACGAGTTCTTTAACGAGTCAGCAAGCACCTATTAATCTGGCTTAAATGACGACCCCAAAGGAGAAAAGACCATCCCTTCCGTTCCTCATTTTGGAAAAGCGTTAATCCATTTTCTTTCAGTGCAGCGTGCTTCCAGACACAAACAAGCAGCCAGTCTTGGGGTTTTCCTCTGCGCAGCAGAGATTTGGCCCCAAAAATGCAAGCCAACCCGCCGGCCTGAAGTATTTTCACTTAAGCCGGAAATTGCCGGTGCAGTGACCGGGCTGTGCCAGCAGCCCGCTGGCCTACCTGTACCCACAGTCCCAGAAAAGAAGAACACTTCCTACCGGGAGGGGACGATCCCCTTGCGGGACAGACTGCGTCTGTGCACCAGCGGGACGATCCCCTTGCGGGACAGACTGCGTCTGTACACCTAGCAGACGATGCGCACACCGTGCCTCAGAGTGGGGCAGGCAGACAAGCCTGGCTGCCCGGAGCGACGCGCGCCTCGATGGGATCATTGTGAAGACCGCGATAAACGACCTGCTAAAAAAGGGCTACCCTGAACGCATGGTTACCGTTACACCCCAGGCTGTTCGCCAGGATTTTCCGCTTCTGATGAAACATCCCAATCTGGTCTATTTGAACTCGGCCGCCACCAGCCAGAAGCCCGAAATTGTGATTGAAACGATTTCGCGCTACTACCGGGAGCTAAATGCCAGCGTTCACCGGGGGGCCTATACCCTTTCAGTGAAGGCCAGCGAAGCCTACGAGCAGGCTCGCCGTACCCTGGCTCGTTTTATCGGAGCCGATGAGCGCGAGATAATTTTTGTGCGCAACACCACCGAGGCCCTCAACCTGGTCGCTTATGCCTGGGGGCTTCATAACTTGCGACCGGGGGACGAGATTCTCCTGACTGAGATGGAGCACCATGCCAACCTGGTGCCCTGGCATCTGATCTGTGAACGTACCGGGGCCCGCATCAAGGCCATTCCACTGGGGCCTGATGGCCGCCTGGAGTTGGAGGCGCTGGACTTGCTACTCTCAGAACGGGTCAGGCTGGTCAGTGTGATGCACGTTTCAAATGTGTTGGGAACGGTCAACCCGGTGGCCCGGATTGCCCAGGCGGCCAAAGCAGTGGGGGCTTTGATGGTGGTGGATGGGGCCCAGTCGGCTCCTCACCTGCCAGTGGATGTGCGGGCTTTGGGAGCTGATTTCTACGCTTTTTCAGGGCACAAAATGCTGGGGCCTACTGGGGTGGGTGTGCTGTGGGGCCGCTACGACCTGCTGGAAAACCTGGCTCCCTTTCTGGGGGGCGGCAGCATGATTCGAGAGGTTTATCTAGACCATTCCACCTACGCAAAGCCCCCGCAGCGTTTCGAGGCCGGAACACCAGCCGTGGCCGAGGCCATCGGGCTAGCGGCTGCGGCAAAGTATCTCACGAACCTGCAAATGGATAAGGTTTGGCAGCATGAACTCGAGCTGGTCTCGTATGCGCTCAGACGACTCGACGAGGAGCTGCCCGAGGTACGTACCTTTGGGCCCAGAGGCCCTGACCGTGGCGGAGTGGTTCCCTTTGTGCTGGGCGATATCCATGCCCACGATGTGGCGACGGCCCTCGACCAGTATGGTATTGCCGTGCGGGCTGGGCATCACTGCGCCCAACCCCTGCACCGCAAGCTGGGGGTCCCCGCGACGGTACGCGCGAGTTTTTATGTCTATACCACCCAGGAAGATGTCGAACGCTTCATTGAGGCGCTTAAAAAGGTACGGGACTTCTTCAAAGACTGGCTGTAGAGGCTTTGTCTGCCGCATAAGCTTCGGTCCCCTGCGAGTAGGCCGCAGGTCAGCCTGGCACCTGCTGGCTTATGCTTAATGCAACCAGGTGCTCACAAGGACGAGGACGCCCCTGGGTTGGCTTCTCTATCTTTTGGAATCTGGGATATCCGAATCTGGCATCAAGCCTAAACGCGAGTTTGCCGAGCTGGCCCACGAACACTAAAGAGCGGGGAGGATTGCGAACAGAGGGCCGCTCTGGGACAGCATTATCGGGGTATCTTCCAAACCTACGCTGTGTCTTGTGCGAACTGCAACTCGTAGAGGTTTTTGTAAAGTCCGCCCTGAGCCAACAACTCCTCGTGAGTGCCTTGCTGAACAACCTGGCCCTTATCGAGCACCACGATGGTATCAGCGTTTCGCACAGTTGAAAGCCGGTGAGCAATTACAAAGGTGGTGCGCCCTTTCATGAGCTTGTCCAGGGCTTCTTGGACCAGTGCTTCGGACTCGGAGTCGAGCGAGCTGGTAGCCTCATCCAGAATCAAGATTTTGGGATTTTTCAGCAGCGCTCGAGCAATGGCAATACGCTGGCGTTGACCACCCGATAGCTTTACCCCGCGTTCGCCCACAAGGGTCTGGTAGCCCTGGGGAAAGGAGCTGATGAACTCATGAGCATTGGCGGCTCTGGCAGCCTCGAGCACCTCGGCCTCGGTAGCCTGAGGTTTGCCGTAGCGAATATTCTCCTCGAGGGTGCCCGAAAAGAGCAGGGTTTCCTGTGGTACCAGGGCAATTTGCTGCCGCAAGTCCAGAAGCTTTATCTGGCGTATGTCCACCCCATCCAGGGTAATGCGCCCCTGGGTGACATCGTAGAAGCGGGGAATCAGGGCAATCAGGGTACTTTTACCGGCACCGCTAGGCCCTACCAGGGCGACCACCTGACCGGGCCTGGCCGTGAGGCTGACACCCCGCAACACCTCGCCCCGATCATCGTAGGCAAAGTAGATATTATCCAGTCGTATCTCGCCCCGGACCTCGTTTAGCACGAGCGGAGCCTCCGGTTCTTTTAGCTCGGCTGGCGTATCCAGAAGTTCGAAAATCCGGCTGCTGGCTCCCAGGGCACTTTGAACCTGGCTCCAGATACCGGCCAGGGTTCCCACGCTGGCGGCCACGTTAAAGGCGTAAAGGATAAAAGAGACCAGTTGACCGGGGGTGATCTCGCCCAGAGAGACGAGCCGCCCGCCATACCAGAAAATTAGACCCAGAGCGCTAAAAATCGTAAAAAAAACCACCCCACTGAGTCCCGATGCCACCAGCGCTCGCCGGAGTGCGGTTCGAAAAGACTCGCTAATCAGACGACTGTAGCGCTCGGCCTCGAGTTTCTCGGCGGTAAAAGACTGCACCACCCGGATGCCGCTGATGGATTCCTCGGCTCGGGCGTTGGCCTCGGCGACCTTGTCCTGGAAGGCCTTGCTCAAGCGCCGGATAAAGCGCCCCAGCACGATGGCTACCAGGATGACCAGGGGAACCACGGCCAGAATGAAGCTCGAGAGCTTCCAGTTGGTTATGAACAAAATGGTCAGAGTTGCAGCAAACAGTAAAGGTGTGGTGAAAAGCTGTACCAGGGCATTTGAGGCCACCCCCTGTACGGTGGCCACATCCGAGGTCAGACGACTGGTGATGTCGCCGGTCTTGTGGTTTTCGAAAAAGCGAGGGGAGAGGGTGAGCAGGTGGCTAAACAGTTTGCGCCGCAGGTCGGCAACCACCCCCTCGCCTGCGCGGGCAAACAAATAGTTTTGCAGACCGCTGAAAAGGGCCTGACCGGCAAAGACCCCTACCAGCAGCAACGTGTAGCGGTCTATTTGTGCCAGATTGCCCTGCTCAAAAATCGAGGCATCCAGCATACGGCTCACAAGCTGCGGGAATGCCAGGAAAAACCCGGTAGAGATGAGGCTTGCCAGACCTGCCATCAGCAAGCCCAGACGGTATGGCCGGGTAAAGGCCAGCAGGCGGCCCAGCTGCCTCAGGTCACGTCTGGAAGAAGATTCGGATGTGGCGCGGAATACGGGTCGCATACTCGTTGTAAGTGTGCCGCAGCCGACAGATGTGTATTGTGGGCTGAGTTTGAATGCCCTGCAGATTTATCGCGCTTCTCTGAAGTTTTGCCGCTATCCCCAGCGGAAAACATGCCCTATTCGGTGATTGGCTCCCCAGGACGGCTGCATTCTTTGCGAGAACCGCTCTAAAATGGTTTGCGTGAGCCTTCTCGAGGAGCTGTATAAAGAGATCATCCTGCGCCACTACAAATCGCCCCACAACTATGGCCCGCTGGACTCGGCCAATGTGCGGGTGATGGGCGACAACCCTTCCTGTGGTGACCAGGTCGAGTTGATGGTAGTGACCGATGGGGAGCGCATTGCAGACCTGCGTTTTCGGGGGCAGGGTTGTGCCATCTCGCAGGCTTCAGCTTCGCTGATGACCGATCTGGTCAAGGGTAAGTCCTGGGCCGAGGCCCTGGCGCTGGAACAACGGTTCAAGGCGATGGTTGTGGATGGCGCGGCCCCGACCCCCGAGCTAGGCGACCTGGCTGCGCTATCCGGGGTACACAAGCTGGCGGCCCGGGTCAAGTGCGCTACCCTGGCCTGGAATGCCCTCGAGCAAGCCGCCCAGCAGGCGGCTGCAATCAGGGAGCCTGGAACATAACCCGAAGAACCCAGGGCTTTGAACCTGAACTATCTAGCACACCAGAGTACTGAAGTCGTTGAAGTCGGCGCGGAATCCGCCAGGTACACCTTTGGCAATCACCGAGACTGCATCGTGTGAGTGCAGGCTCTCGAGGTGCGAACAGGCCACCTGGAAGTCCTTTATGCGCCTGTCGGCCTCGAGCTGCTCGTAGACCAGCCGGGCGGCGTCTTCCACAAACTTCACATAGGCCCCGTTCAGTTCGGCGAAAGCCTGTTCATCTTCGCGCTTGACCATGACCTGGGTCTCGGTTTTGAGGGCTTCTCGAGCATGATGAATCAGGTCTTCCAGGTGCAGCGAGGTATCGGGGGCCACTTCCACCCTGATGCGGGCCTTGGAGCGCTGGCTATGGGGAATGGCGTAGGCGTTGCGGAGGTCGCGGGCGTGTTCGGCCAGCTCGGCGGAGCAGGGGCAGGCCGAAGAGTAGACGAAATCGAGTTCCATGTATCGGCGAATCAGGCCATCGCCTTCGGCCACGGCTTCGTAGCTGCCACTGTAGAACTGGTAGCCTTCCAGCCCTGAGCGCAGCGCGGAGACCAGCATGGGGTAACTGAAGGCCACTTTGACCCGCGCATTCAAGCTGCCCAGTTCGCGCTGATAATCCTGTACGACCTGAGCCAGGGTATCAAGACTGAAGACCTCCTCTTTGCGGGCATAGAAAGTGCGAATGATCCGGCTCATGTTGATGCCCTTGAGGTCGGCCTGAAGCGATACGGTGCCGGTAACGCGGGCCTCGAGGGTCAGCGCTTCGCCACTGGGGGTAGCAAACTTCAGCGGTAGCCTGAAACCCGAGATGCCCACTTGCTGGATGGCTACATTGGCCCCCTCCACCGAGTTCACGGTCTCAGTCATGTCGGGCAGGCTGGCTTTGTAGGCTGCATCGGGCTGGAATTGATGGTCGTAGTAGCGTGTAATAACCGGCTCGGCGCCGTCGGTGTTGGGAAACAGATAGGCTTTTTTGGTGCCGTTTTTGTCCAGTTTGGGAAGGGGTAGATCGAGGATTTGCTTGTTGTCGTAGCTAAGCAAGGGGGTCTCCTTTTTCCGCCAGCAACCTCGAGCAGTCTGACGGGCACTCCGTGCGAAGGGAACGTCTTAGATTGCTTCCCGAACCACCTCCCTCCGGCCTGGTTCAGGAGCAGGTGCGGCTTACCCGCACCTTTACAGGATGCCATCTTATACAAAAACTGAACGTAACCTGGACACTTGTTTTTTTCCAGTGGTCTGTGTCTGACTATTGAACAATAGCGAAAGAAGCCCTCGAAAATACCAAATATAGAACTCATTCTACAAATTCCACCCACCCGAAACCTCTACAACTTGTCCGGTTAGATATCCATTGGTCTCATCCACAAAAAACAGCACTGCTCGAGCCAGTTCCTCCAGCCGCGCCAGCCGCCCCATTGGAATCTCGTCTACTGGTTTGGAGATGGAGTTCTCGGCCACGCCAGGCGAGACCACATTCACCGTCACACCCCTGCTCGCCAGGCGCTTAGCCAGCGACTTGCTGTAAATAATCAGTCCGGTTTTGGCGATGACATAGGGCGTGATGCCGGGACGGGCCAGCAAATTCTGGGCCCCGGCGAACCCGATGTTGATGACCCGCCCGTAGCCGGTCGCGCTCAGGTAAGGCAGGGCTGCCTGGGTCAGGTAAAAAGGCGCGTTAAGGTTGGAGTCGAGCATCCGATGCCATTCCTCGGGGCTAAGCGCTTCAACGGGTTTTTTGAGGTAATCGCCCACATTGTTGACCAGTACCTGCAAGCCTCCGAGTTGTTCGGCTGTGCTTTGAATCAGACGTTCTGCATCCTGCACATCGGTCACATCCGCGGCTAGCTTGATGGCCCGCACCCCCAGTCTTTCGGCTTCCTGGCGGGTCTGCTCGGCCTCGGCTTCGCTATGCCTGTAGTGTACTGCCACGTCAAAGCCTTTTTCGGCCAGGGCCAGCAGGATGGCCCGCCCGATACCCCTGGCCGAGCCGGTGACCAGGGCCACACGGCTCATACTCCTCCTTGGGTGGAGGCCAGATACCCCTCGATCAACGTGCGGGTGATGTTGTTGAGCGGATAGTTTAATGCTTGCTCCGGCGTGACCCAGGCCCACTCGATGATTTCCTCGTTGGGTGTTATTTCTTCCGAGCCGGTGTTGGCATAATAGTTGATAAACAAAAAGTGCATCGGCTTGTGGAACTGCGGGTCGAACACACCTTCCAAGAGCATCGCAAAGCGAATCTGGAAGAGTTCCAAGCCCACCTCTTCGCTGAACTCTCGCTCGAGGGCAGCTTCCAGCGATTCACCCCACTCAATCTTGCCCCCTGGCACGCCCCACCAGCCCTGCCATTTGGTGGTCTTGACAATCAGCACACGACCTGAGGGGCCCTTCACCAGGGCTCCAACGGTGGGGATGGGGTATTGAGGCTCCATAGAACGATGATCAGCCTACGTCTTTTGCAGAGAACAAAAGGTGCTCGAGGCTAGACTGAACGCTTGGCCCCGAGTCTGCTGGTGAATCGTTCCAGGGCTTCTTCGATACGCGCTACGCGGATGAGGGGGTAGGATGTACCCGTGACCCTCGCACTCAGGGCAGGTCATACGCGCTACGCGGATGAGGGGGTAGGGGAGAGGGGGAGAAAACTGTCGCATCGAAATTTTTGCCTTTGCGGTGCGAAGCACCGTGACCCTCTGCTTAGTTTTGCAGTTCCTTGTAGACCGCGTAGACCCGCCCGCCTTTAGGGTAGGCCTCGAGGCTATACAACACGGCATGGTTGGGCAGGGTGGTTTTGATTTTTTGTGGCAGGCCTGTCTCGAAGGCAACCACTAAAGGGTCATCGCGGCGAAAACCCGCGCCCCGGCTTACCCGGCCTGAGATGCGGGGATGCTTGGCACTGAAGTAGACCCGCAACGGTTTGCTGCCCGCCATCAGCACGATGGAAGGCGTGGGGCCGCGTTCTGCCAGCGCGATGATGGCCACTTCCTCCGAGACCTGGTGCAGCTCGGCCAGCTCGGGGATGAGCCGGGGGCTCTGGCCTTTTCTGCTAAGAGCTGCATCTACAATTTCGCTGGGCAGCAGCATCTCGGCAGCTCCCAGATTGCACAGGGCCTCGAGTTCTTTCTCCAGTTCCGAGCCCGCGTAGGCTTCGTGCAGATCGGAAAGCAGGTCGTCGTCCTGCTGGATCAGTACGTGCATCACCTCGTGGGCCAGAGTAAACCGCTGGCGCCTGGGGGGTGAGTCCTGGTCAATCAGGATGTGGTTTTGCTCCGGCACCAGGGCCCCAAACTTGCCCTCCGGCAGCTTGCCATAAGAGAGACTCGCACCGATGCCCCCCGCCAGTCGCTCAGGCGTGAGGGGGGCGTGGGCCTTGCGGTAGCCCTGGGCCAGCGCGATTACCTTGGGTCTCAAGTCCATGAGGGTTCTGTACCCCGGCAATTGTAGACGACCGCCCTACTCTACTGCCACAAAAACCGAAACCCGCTGGCTGCTGTCGTGCACTTCGTAATCGAAGGTGTAGGCTCGCTTGGGAGTACCGGGCTTCGCAAAGAAGTTCCGGATATAGTGCCAGGCCTGCCTCAACGAAGCCGGCTTTGATCCCAGAGCAGTGAACATCAAATAGCGTCCGGCGGGTACACGCAGCCCACTCAAACCCTCTGGAACATCGTCTTGCCCAATCACCTGATAGCCCAGCAAGACCGAGAAGGGACCTTCGGGTTGATGGTAGTTGTAATACACAACGAAGGGTTTACCTTTGGCAAGCCGCTTGGGTATCAGGGCCTCCAGTTCCCCATGCTCGAGCTTTTGCCACAAGACCGGAATTTGAGCAGTCTGGGGATGATCCTCTGCGCTAACGCTGGTGCGAACCTCGTACCCGGCTACAAAAAAGCCGGACTCGGAGGTGCGGACGGGGCGTTCCATTGGGCCATTATCCCAGATAGACGGTGAACTCGAGCGAGGTCTTCCTCAGGTGGCAGCCGACCTGGTGAGTGGCGCTAGGCGGGAACGTAGCTCAGCCGAATCACATCCTCGCCGATTCGGTCACTGGCGACGAGGCGGAGCCGCGGACAGGGGGCAGCGAAAAAGGGTTTGCCCTGACCGAGCACCACGGGGTGCAGGTAGATCCGATACTCATCGATCAGGCCGAGTAAGGTGAGACTGTGCACCAATTCCGGGCCAGCGACCTCGATCTCCCCATCGTGCTCGGCTTTCAGCTTGTGGATCGCGCCCTCGAGATCACCCCCGATCAGCATGGCGTTGGGGCCAACCGAACTCAGCGTGCGCGAGACCACCCACTTTGGCTGGCTGCGCCAAGCCGCCGCGTAGGCGTGTTCGTCTGCGCCCCACTCAGGATGGTCGTCGTCCCAGTAACGCATGACCTCATACATCCGGCGACCATACACACTGCCCGCCTGCTCCTGGGCCTCCGCAATGAAGTGGCGGAAGAGGGTGGGGTCTGGTGCAAACCGCGTGTGGTCTACGTAACCATCCAGAGATTGGTTCATTCCGAACACGAGCTTAGCCATACCTAAGTTCCTTTCCCCACGTGGCTCATCCGGGCGGTTCTGATCGCGCTGCTCAACCTCGAAACAAAAAAGCCGACAGGGCAATTTTTGCCATCGGCTTTCGACTTTCAGCTTTCGGCTAGCCTTCCAACACCCGCTTGAGGTGCAGGAAGATTTCGTACCAGTCACGCTTGGACTCCGGGCGCTTGCCGCGCAGCTCGATGCGGGCCAGGGTACGCTGCCACTCCGGGGTGATTTCGGCCCCCAGGGTGGGGTCGGCGATGAGCTCGGCCAGGCCCCTGGGCAGCGAGGCCTCGGTGCGCTCGCCGTAGAAGTCCACGGGGGCCAGCAGGTCGTTGACGGTGACATTGTAGGAGCCGGCCAGGGTTTGCAGGGTGTCGAGGGAGGGGTTGGTGCGGCCTCGCTCGAGGTCGGACAAATAGGGCACAGAAAGCCCGCTCTTATCAGACAAATCCTTCAGGCGCCAGCCTTGCTGGCTGCGTAGTTCGCGAAGACGTTCGGCTAGTGTCATGGTTCTGACGGTAGCATAAAATCTTTATACGGTCAAGACGTAATGTCCCGTGCAGGTGTTGCGTTATGCAGAGAGATTATGCTACAATCATAACGGGAGGGAAGCAAATGAGCGTCAGCGAAAATGTCTGGAGAACCATAGGGCGCGGAACCGTTCACCCCAGTGAAGTGTTGAACACCCTCATCGAACTCGACAACCGCAAGGGCCAGATTGGCTTGTGGGCTCTGGAAAACGAGCTGCGCGAGAAAATGCCCCTGCTTCGTCCGTCGGCCCAGCCGCTTGCCAAAGCCTGGCTCGAGGCCACCATCCAGTACCGCACCACTTACTACCCTGAAGCACGTCTGACTAAACTGTTCAATCGTTTTATGCAGGCTGAGCCTCAGGCCCTTCCAGTTGCCAGCTAGGCCTTGATGCCTGTATTCCCAGGCTGTGTGGAGGGTGGGAGGCCGTTATGTTTTCAACCTTATTTTTGGAAGTAGAAGCCCAATATAGGTACCAACGCTTACTCGAGGAAACCGTGGGGATAGGCCCCACCATTCCAAAAGCTGTACAGGAGGCCCGCATGATGCAACTCGCCCAGCAAACCCAGGTTTCGGTTGTGGGAAACCGCCCTTTGTCTGCTTATGTTTTTGTTTCCTGTGCCCAACCCAAACGCATCGTGCATGCCCTGAGCCGCCTGCCAGGAGTGGTCAAGGCCGATGCCCTGTTGGGGGCTTCCGAGGCCGTGCTGGTGGTAGAGCGGCACAACTTCGAGGCGCTGCAGAGCCTCCTGAGCGAGGTACAGTCGACCCCAGGTGTCAGGAAAGTCTCCGTGAAGCTGGCCGCATAGCCCGCAGGGCCTCTTCTGCATCACCGGCGGCCAGGTATGCTCATTACGCAGGGCGTGCGAAAGGATAATTCATGTCCAGAATAGTGCCCCATCTGTGGTTCGACCAGGAAGCCAAGGAAGCTGCGGCGTTTTATTGCAGCGTATTTCCCGATGCCAGGATAAATGGCTCCATTGTGCTGCGCGACACGCCCTCGGGCGACTGTGACCTGGTCTGGTTTGAACTGGCAGGCCAGCCCTTCATGGCCATCAGCGCAGGGCCTTTGTTCAAGTTCAACCCCTCAATCTCGTTTATCCTCAACTTTAATCCATCCAAAGGCCAGTCCAAAGAAGACCTGGAGGCCCTTTGGGAAAAGCTTCTGCCCGGCGGTAGTGTGCTCATGCCCCTGGGGCGGTATCCCTTTGCACCCCTCTTCGGCTGGGTTCAGGACAGCTATGGCCTCTCCTGGCAACTGATCCTCTCCGATCCCTCCGACCAGGAGCGGCCTTTTATTACCCCGGCGCTTTTATTTCAGGGTGAGGTCTATGGCCGGGCCGAGGAGGCCCAGGAGTTTTACTTGTCCATTTTCAGGGATGCCCAAAGGGGTGATCTCATCCGCTATACAGCCGATATGCCGCCCGAGCGGGAGGGCGCCATCATGTACTGCGAGTTTATGCTCGAGGGCCAGTGGTTTGTGGCCATGGATAGCGCTATGGAGCATAAGTTTGCCTTTAACGAAGCCATTTCTTTTGTGGTTCACTGCGATTCGCAACAGGAGATCGACCATTACTGGAACAAGCTCTCTGCGTATCCCGAAGCCGAGCAGTGTGGCTGGCTGAAGGATAGGTTTGGCCTTAGCTGGCAGATTGTTCCAAAGGCCCTCGATGCCATGATGCAAGACCCTCGTCAGGAGCGCATAGACAGGGTTATGAGGGCCGTGCTGCAGATGAAAAAGCTCGAGCTGGCCGAGCTGCAGAGGGCTTACGCTTGAGCTCTCACGACCGCCCCTTGGCCTGACAAAGGCGACCTCTGGGGTCGCCTCCTATTTGAGGTGGATAATGAAGATGATGGTGTCTGCGATTATTCCTGTAGTGCCCAGCCGCGATGTGGCGGAGTCCTTGCGCTTCTACCAGGCCCACTTCGGCTTTGCCGATCCCTTCACCTGGGGCGAAAACCCTGTCGAGTACGGCGGGCTGAGCCGGGATGGGCTGCGGCTGCACTTCTACTACGAGCCCGACCCCCAGATTGCCCAAAACTACGCCTTCCGCCTCGAGGTCGACGAGGTAGATCTGCTCTACGTGAGCTGCCAGGCGGCGGGTATTGTGCACCCCAACGGAGCCATAGAGGACAAACCCTGGGGTACCCGCGAGTTTACGGTGCTGGATCCCTCGGGGGTGGCCGTCCGGATTTACCAGGTCAAGGTATAAGCCGCTCCTCAGGGGCTTGCATTAAGGCCTTAGCCAAAGCCTCGCCTGGAGCCCCCTCGCCCCGGTAGGCCTCGGGTTCTTTCTCGATCCAGGCGTGGCCCTGGCGGTGGAACTGGATGCTGCGGAAGCCCTGGGCAAAGGCCCTCTGGATGAGCTGACCCAGCGAGCCAACCTCCCGGCCCTGGGCTTCCAGCTCGGCCAGAAGCGCTGCCGGCAGGTCGGGGTCGAAGCCCTGCCGGGCCAGAAGCACCTGGTAGGCTTCCTCCCGCTTTTCCATGGTGCCCCCCTGGGCGAAGTAGCGCTCGAGCAGCCGGTACCAGTCGCCGCGGGCCATGGGGGCCATATCGGTGTAGGCCTGCTCGAGCTGCTCGGGGGTGTAGGTGGGGTAGTGGTTCTCGTGCACCACCAGCTCGCGGCGGAGCCGGGGGCGGGGGGCCGGGGCCTCGTCGGGCACCCCCACGCACAGCCCGGCTACCGGGAAGACCCCTTCCGGCAGGCGGCATAGGGCGCTAATCTGCCGGATGCCGTTCAGCACCCCGCCGATCCAGACGATGCCATAGCCCAGGTTCTCGGCTAGGGTGGCCAGGGCGCTGCCCGCCAGCACCGCATCCACAATGGCGAAGTGGGCTGCGGTGCGGGGCCAGTGGCCTAAGCGCCCCCCCCGGTGCTCCACCAGTCGGCGCAGCCGGTGCACATCGGCCAGCACCAGGAAAAACTCGGCGCAGGTCTCGATCTGGGGGTTTTGTCCAGAGTGGCTCGAGATGGCCCGGCGCAACCCGGGGTCGCTGATGCGCAGCAGGCTGTATAGCTGCGCGGTGGCGTCGGTGGGAGCCCGCTGGGCGGCCAGAAGGAGCTTTTCCAGGTCGCCCTCGCGCAGGGGCTCGGGTTTGAACTTGCGCACGCTGGCGCGGCGCTGGTAGTAGGCCAACAGGTCGCTCACGGGCCTAAGGCTACCTTGGGTAAGGGCGAAGGAGTGTGGGCTAGCGCAGGGCCTCGATGCCGGGTAGGGTGCCCTGCTCGAGGAACTCGAGGCTGGCCCCGCCCCCAGTGGAAACGTGGCTGAAGCGGTCGGCCATACCCAGCTTGTTGGCTGCGGCCACTGAGTCGCCCCCCCCAATCACGGTAAAGGCTCCCTGAAGCCGGGCAATGGCCTCGCCTATGGCCAGCGTGCCCTGGGCAAAATCGTCCACCTCAAAGACCCCCATGGGGCCGTTCCAGAGCACGGTTTTAGCCCCCTGGAGAGCCTCGGCAAAGGCTTTAGCGCTCTCGGGGCCAATATCCAGGCCCATCCAGCCCGCCTCAATCTGGTGCGCCGGCAGGATGCGCTTCTCGGCCCCCGCCTCAATCTTTTGTGCCGCCACCACATCGCTGGGCAGCAGCAACTTCACCCCCAGCGTGGAAGCCCGCTTCAACAGGTCGCGGGCTAGCTCGAGCCTATCGTCCTCCACCAGGCTTTGGCCCACCTGGCCGCCCTGGGCCTTGATGAAGGTAAAGGCCATGGCCCCGCCAATCACCATGCCCGTTACCTTGGGCAGCAGGTTCTCGATTACCCCGATCTTGTCCGAGACCTTGGCCCCGCCCAGCACCACCCAGTAGGGCTTCTCGGGGTTGTGCAGAACCTTGCCGAGGTTCTCGACCTCTTTTTCCATCAGGAAACCCGCGTAGCTGGGCAGGTACTGGGCCACCCCGGTCACCGAGGCGTGGGCCCGGTGGGCCGAACCGAAGGCATCCAGCACAAAGGCCTGGCCCAGCCGGGCATACTTCTGGGCTAAGGCGGGGTCGTTTTTCTCCTCGCCAGGCTCAAAGCGCACGTTGTCCAGCAAAATCACCGAACCGCTGGGTGCAGCATTGACCTTTTCCAGCGTGGCCTCGCTGGCCGGGGTTAGCTCTGCCGAGCCCCCGATGAAAGTTACGGGCCGGCCAAGGTGCTTTTCCAGAACGGCGGCCACTGGAGCCAGGCTGCTAGCGTCCTCGTAGCCGCCCTTGGGACGGCCGAGGTGGGAAAACAATACGAGCGTCGCGCCTTGCTCCAGCAGGTGCTTCAGCGTTGGAATCGCAGCCGAAACCCTGGTCTCGTCCTTTACCTTGCTCTCTTTGATAGGCACATTGAAATCCACCCGCACCAGCACGCGCTTTCCTGCGGCGTTGAAGTTTTTTAGTGTTCGCATGGCACCTCCAGGACAGGCAAAAAGCCCAGAGCAGAGCGCTTCAGAAACGCTCGGCTCTGTCCGCCTTGCGTCTTACATCTTCTTGCCGATGTACTGCGCCAGGTCGGCCACCCGGCAGCTATAGCCCCACTCGTTGTCGTACCAGCTCACCACTTTCACCATGTTGCCGATGGTCAGGGTGTCGAGGGCACTGAAGATGGAGGAGTGCGGGTCGCCCTTCAGGTCGCTGGAAACCAGCGGCTCCTCGGTGTAGGCCAGGATGCCCTTCATGGGGCCTTCGGCAGCGGCTTTCATGGCCGCGTTGATTTCTTCTTTGCTGGCTTCTTTGTTCAGGATGGCGGTGAAGTCTACCACCGAGACCGTGCTGGTGGGCACGCGGAAAGCCATGCCGCCAAACTTACCCTTGAGCTCCGGAATAACCAGCCCCACTGCCTTGGCCGCGCCGGTCTCGCTGGGCACGATGTTGAGCGCGGCGGCCCGGGCATCGCGGGGGTCGTCCTTCACGGCGTCTACCAGGCTCTGGCTGGCCGTATAGGCGTGCACGGTGGTCAGGATGCCTTTTTCAATCCCGAAGGTGTCGTTGAGCACCTTGGCCACCGGGGCCAGGCCGTTGGTAGTGCAGCTGGCATTGGAAATCACGTGGTGCTTGGCGGGGTCGTACATATGCTCGTTGACCCCCATCACCACCGTGAGCATGTCACCCTTGCCTGGAGCGCTGATAATGACTTTTTTGGCCCCGGCCTTGAGGTGGGCCTCGGCAGCCTCGAGCTTGGTGAAGCGCCCGGTGGACTCAATCACGATGTCGGCCCCAATTTCACCCCAGGGCAGCGCGGCAGGGTCTTTTTCTTCGTAGACCCGAATGGTCTTGCCATTCACGGTGATGTTTTTCTCGTCGAAGCTGACCGTTCCGGGGAAGCGGCCGTAGTTGGAGTCATACTTGAACAGGTGGGCCAGAATGGAGTTGTCCGAGAGGTCGTTGATGCCGACCACTTCCACCCCACGCTCTTGCAGAATCCGGAACACCTGGCGGCCAATGCGTCCAAAGCCGTTGATGCCTACTTTCATATGATCCTCCTATTTGGGCTAAACGCAGGACTCTTCCGCGTTTCGCTGGACACTATAACGCCTCCCTACCGAGACGCCCATCCACAAGAATACTCCGCCCGAGGTTTTTTCGGACGGAGAAGGATGTCCTGCGGGTACTAGCGGGTGCGGCCCGCCAGTAAGTCTTCAGCGGCTTTCTGGGCCTTGTCGAGTGCAGCTTTGGGGCTGGCCTGCCCCAGCACGGCTTCCTTAATGGCCTGTCCCAGGATATCAAAGCGAATTTGTTCCCACTGCGAGAGGGCTGGCTCGAAGCGGGCAAAACGGGCCTGTTTGATGGCCACACCAAAGGCGGGGTTCTCCTTCACAAAACGGGTCACAATGGGGTCTACTGCCGAGCCCTGGTTGACCGGTACGTAGTTGGCGGCCACGCCAAACACGGCCTGGGCCCTGGGGGTGATGATGAAGCGCAGGAAGTCGGCGGCTACCCGCTTTTCTTTGTCATCGGCCCCCTTGAACACCACGATGTTGGTGCCCTGTACCAGGCCAAAGCCGGGCTGTTTGTCGGTGCGGCCCGGAAGGGGAGCCACGCCCACATCGAACCTGGCCGCCCGCACATAGAAGCTGTAACCCGCCGAGCTGTCGGTAGCGAAACCAAATACTCCTGAGCCGAAGTTCTCGTTGATAAAACCGTTGGTGATAGGCTTGGCCCAGCCTTCCTTAACAGCTTTGACCAGGAACTCGAGGGCCTCCATGCCCTTGGGCGAGTTGAGCACCAGCTTGCCGTTTTGCAAATAGTTGCCACCCAGGGTAAAGAACCAGTAGGCATAGGTCGAGGCATCGGGCACGAACCAGTACACCGGCTGCTTCTCGCCCTCGGCTATCTTCCTGGCCGTCTCTACAAACTCCGAGATGCTCAAAGGAACACGGGCGTTGTATTTTTTGAGCAGGTCGCGGTTGACATAGAGTAGCTGGATGCTCTTGTTGAAGGGCACACCGTAGGTTTGGCCGTTAATCTTGACCGCGTTGGCAAAGAGCGGGTTGACGCCCTTCAGATCCACCCCCAGAGTTGGGATGGGCAGCAGGGCGTCGCTTTCCAGATACAGGGCCATGTTGTTTTCGAAAGCCTGGGCCATCACGGGGATTTTTCCGGAGGCGAATGAAGCCTTGATCTTGGTGGAAAGGTCGCGGTAGTTGCCCTGGCTAACTGGACGCACACAGACCTTGCCCCCCTGGGTGCGGTTGAACTCTACGGCCAGATTGTCCAGGGCGTCCTTAGGAGCCCCTCCACGGAATCCGTGCCACAGCTCCGCGACCACCTCGGCCCTGTCACATTGCGCTTTGATTAGATCTTCTGCTCTTTGCTGGGCCAACCCCAGGCAAGCCACCAGCACCAGGATCACGAGCAACCACTGTTTCATATCATCCTCCACGTTAACTGTTGAGCCGGTATGTCAGGGCTATGTGAGCCCACATGACGTATAAAATTTACACCCTGGCGTTTTGGTGCTGGCTAAAGGTTTGTTATTCCACTTTCAGAAAGACCGTCATCCTGGTCGGCGCAAGTGTCTGCCTTCCAGGGGGAGTTCACTCTGTGCTACACGGATAGCTTCACTCGGTTGCCATTCGGCTAGTCACGAACCGAATCTGGTGCTGTAGCACATACTCGAGGCCTCAAGCATTTTTTGCCTGCTGTGTTTCTGGCCGGTTGCCCAGTTTTGCCTAACCCTCTACCGAGCTGGGACACCAGAGCGGAGCCTGGCGGTTATTCCAGCACCGCCAAACAACTAATACCAGATTCGGTTAGTTCGGCACCGAATGGTGGCGAACTAACCCGACCGAAGGGAGTGCTCTAGGATTCAAAAAGATAGCCTCTGGATTTTTTGTTTTGAATGACTATCTTTTTGAATCCGGTATAAAGCTGCAATGCACCCTCAGGACAGGCCGATATAGCTCAAATACCATTGCACAATGGCCGTGCCATAGAAAAAAGCAACCAACCCCCCGATGGCCAGGTACGGCCCAAAAGGAATCTGGTTATCGCCTCCAAACCGCCGCATGACCAGGCCGATGATGGCCCCGGCAAACACGGCTACAAAGACCCCTACCAGCAGGTTGGTGAAGCCCAGCCAGACCCCCAGAAAGCCAGCCAGCACTACATCGCCGTAGCCCATCACGGTCACGTAGCCGGTGGGGTTTTCGGTTTCGGACTCGAGGTCTACCTTATCGGAGGGGTTGCGAAACCACCAGTACAGCATGCCGGCCAGTGCTACCCCGCCTGCGCTGACCAGCATTCCGCGCAGGCTCTCGAGCGGCGATAAGCCGAGCGCCCAGGCCAGCAAAGGCGCCAGCGCCGCCAGCCCCAGGGTCAGGCCGTCGTGCAGGGCGAAGACTTTTCCGCTGCGGGCATTGAGCGAGGCGTTGAACAAGCCCACCAGGATACCCAGGCTGCCCAGCCAAACGCCGCCCACCATGCCAAACATTCCACCCCAGGCCCCGACCATTGCGGCCAGGTGTACCAGGTGCAAACCGAAGGGGCCTTCGCGGGGGCCATCCTTGAGGCGGTTGTAGAGCAGGCCGCCAAACCCTGCAAACAGGGCGATCAACCCAGCCCCCATCAAGCCGCTATCGATGGCTTGTGGAAGTGCTTGAGGATAACCCAACAGCCCTGCCCCCAGCAGACCTGAGAAAATCCCGGCAAAGTTGAGGGAGTTGGGCAGGGTTCTGGTGTCAATGTCTATGAAAGAAAGCGCAATTAGTAAAGCGATAAAGGCCCAGATGAAAATAAGATCGGGAAAGACCGGGCGCAGCAGGGTTGCTACGGTAAAGAGGACGGCCGTCAAGGCCTCCACTGCTGGATAGCGCACCGAGATGGGAGCTTTGCAGTTTTTACACCTGCCCCCCTGGACAATCCAGGAGACAATCGGCACCAGTTCGATAGGGGAGAGTACATGCTCACAGCGGGGGCAGCGTGAACGCGGCCATACCACCGAAATACCGGCTGGAAGGCGATAAATCACCACGTTCAAGAACGAGCCGATTAAGCTGCCGAGTACAAAAGCAAACGGTATCAGCAAGGGCAAAGGGAACCAATCCACCCCGTCATTCTAGGGGTTGGCGGCTGGCGGGCCTGTGATGTCTGGCTTTTTGGATGAGAATTTCGTCAAGCGAAACACAACAGCCCCTGGGGCAGCCCAAGCATATAATCGCGCAAGAGGCCGGCCGATGCGGCAGCGGTCTTCAGATTGGAGGCATCCGTGAAAAAGATAGTGTTACTGCTGCTTTTGCTGTGGGGCCTGTCGCTGGGTCTGGCCCAGGAGAACCGAAGTGCCTTTGGCCTGTACGTGCTGGGGGCGCAGTACACGGTAGATGCGGGTGCGGTGGATGTGCGCCTGGGGGTGGGATTGCCGCTCATTTTTTTTGGTGGCGGGGGGGCTACCTTGCTTTCCGCCTCCGCGGATTTGCTCTTTCCGATGGGACTGGTGGGCTCGAGTGCCCGCTGGTATCTGGGCCTGGGCAGCGAGGTCTACCTGGCCCTGGCTGGAGGCACGGGAGGAGCCCTCCTGACACCCAGGGGCTTCGCCAACTTCGAGTTTGGGGGTGACGGGGTTAGCTTCTTCCTCGAGGGTGGACTGCAGGGGCTGATTGGGATTGGTGGGGGCAGTGTCACAAGTGGCCAGTTCCTGATTCCCCATATTCGCCTGGGGGTGAATTTCCGCTAGAGGCCTGGGGTAAGCTGGGGGGCGTGTTGGTTAGCCCGCTGCTGCAGGTGCCCCACGGCTTCACCACCCGTGAGGGAGGGGTTTCGCCGCCTCCTTACGATAGTCTCAACCTGGGACTCTCCACTGCCGATAGCCCTCAAAACGTGTTCGAGAACCGTCGGCGGGTGCTGGCCGCTTTCGGAAACCCACCGCTGGCCGAACTAAGTCAAGTTCATGGCAATCTTGTGCATGTGGTTGAGACAGCCGGGGAGTGGGAGGGAGATGGCCTGCTCACTGCTACCCCTGGGCTTTTGTTGCGCGTCAGCGTAGCCGATTGCTATCCCATCCTGCTGCACGACCCGGTCAAAGGGGTGGTTGGGGCGCTGCACGCAGGCTGGCGGGGGGTGGTCTCGGGCATTCTGCCCCGTGCGCTGGAACTAATGCAAGCCCACTTTGGCAGCCAGCCTGACCATGTTCGTGTCGCGGTTGGCCCCGGTATAAGCGGGCCCCACTTTCAGGTAGGGCCCGAGGTGATAGAGCAGTTCGAGCGCGTAAAGCTGGCTTTTGCCAGACCAGACCCCCTCCAACCCGGCAAGTACCTGCTCGACCTCGAGCGGGCCATACAAACCCAGGCCCAGCAGCATGGGGTTCGACCCGAGCACTACTGGGCCCTGGGCCGCTGCACCTACGCCGACACGCTCTTTTTTTCGCATCGGCGCGACAAGGGGCAGACCGGGCGCATGTGGGCCTTGTTGATGCTCCCCAGGCGGTAAACCAGATGCGCTTTTGGAGCTGACCGGCCCTGCGACTGTACAGCCGGCAAGGTTTTGGCTTCATCTACAGTCTTACACAAGTTTTCGTTACACTATTGGGGTGCTCAGGCCCAGGGCCCGACTCAAATCGGTAACCGACATCACCCCCCGGTGGCTTCAGGAGCGGGGTTTGAAGGCGGTTTTGCTGGATCTGGACAACACCCTGGTGCCTTACAAGACCTACGGCGAGCCCCCCGAAGGCGTGGTGGAGTGGCTACAAACCCTGAAACAAGCGGGCTTTCAAGTCATGCTGGTTTCCAACGGTAGCCGTCGGAGGGTGCGCTACTGGGGCGAGAAACTGGAGGTGCCGGGCTTTGGCCCAGCAGGCAAGCCCTGGTTAGGTTTTCGCAAAGCCCTGCGCCGGCTGGCCCTGACCCCCTGTGAAGTGGCGGTGGTGGGCGACCAGCTCTTTACCGATGTGCTGGGAGGCAACCTGATTGGGGCTTATACCGTGCTGGTTCCTCCTCTTTCTAAGAGGGAAATGGGATATACCCGGTTGGTGCGAAGACTCGAGCGCTGGGTGTTGCAAAACCCCGGCTTTGGACTGGCGGCGGGGGCCAATGAGGAATTTGACCCAAAAGAATATCGCCAAGAGCCCACAATAAGCAAAGACTAGGAGGAAGCGAAGCAATGGCCTGCATCACCAGTTACTGTAGGGAAGGAACCAGGATGCCTTTTATTTCCCCACCGGGCATCAGCTTCGCATAGGAGGACGGGTCGAATGGCGAACGTCTTGACCATTGGAGACAAAAGATTGGGTGCAGCCCTGCTGGACATGGGTCTATTGGGCGACGAGGAACTCCAGCGGGCCCTCGAGCAACACCGCGAGGTAGGAGGCAACCTCTCGGACATAATTGTCGAACTGGGGCTGCTCTCCGAACGACGCATTGCCCAGGCCATCGAGGAGACCTTTGGGGTTCCGCTGGTGGAGCTGGTGGGCCTCGAGATTGCGCCCGAGGCCAAATCTCTAATTCCGGCTGAGCGGGCCCGGGATCTGGGGGCCATTCCCTTCAGTGTGGAGGGCGGCACCCTGCGGGTGGCCCTGTTGAACCCCCTGGACAACCTGGTGCTGGAGGAGCTGGAAGACCTGACCAACCAGATCATCGAGCCCTACCTGACCACCCAGTCCTCCTTCCGCTATGCGCTGGCCCTGCACTACCCTGAACTGGGCCTGCCGGTGCCCCCGCCGCCCTCGGCGGCCTCACCTGGCGAGATGCAACTGGGTGAAATTCTGGTGAACAAAGGGTGGTTGAGCCGCGATGACCTCGAGTCCGCCTTAGTCGAACAGGAAAAAACCGGTGAGCTTTTGGGCCGCCTGCTGATGAGCAAGTATGGCCTGGAAGAGGAAAAGCTCTACCAGGTTCTGGCCGACCAGGCGGGGCTGGAGTTCAAGGTTGAGCTGGGCAACCTCGAGTTGCAAAACGAGGTGACAGCCCTCTTGCTGCGCCCCGATGCGCTGCGCTACCAGGCGGTGCCCATCCGTCAGGACGGCCAGCAAGTGCTGATTATTCTGGCCGATCCCCGTCACCGCCACGCAGTTGCTCAGCTGGTCGAGCGTCCTACCAAATTTATCCTGACCCTGCCCAGGGTTTGGGAAACCCTGTTCAGTAAGGTATATCCAGAAAAGAGCCGCCTGGGTGAGGCCCTGGTGCAAGAAGGCAAGCTGGCCCGGGCCGCACTGCAGGATGCCCTTTCGGTACAGCGCCGCATGGGCAAGACCCGCCCGCTGGGCGAGGTGCTGGTGGAGCTGGGCTACGTGACCAGCGAAGATGTGGAAGAGGCTCTCTCCATGCAGCGGCAGGGTGGGGGTCGCCTGGAGGATACCCTGGTGCAGTCGGGCAAGATCAAGCCCGAGATGCTGGCCAAAAGCCTGGCTACCCAGCTTGGCTACCCCTACATCGACCCCACCGACTCCCCCCCCGATCCCTCGGTGCTGACCATGGTGTCCGAATCTACGGTGCGCCGCTACACCATCTTCCCGCACCACCTCGAGGGCAACACCCTGGTGGTCTTGATGAAAGACCCCCGCAATATCCTGGCCATCGACGACCTGCGCATGATGACCAAACGCGACATCATGCCAGCAGTGTCGGCGGAGGCCTCCATCACCAAGCTGATCGAGCGCTTTTACGGTGGCTCGACCGGGGTCGAGGAACTGGCCCGCGAGTTCGAGGGCAAAAGGAAGGAAGAAGAATCGGTTGACACCAGCCTCGACGACAACGCGGTGGTCAAGCTGGTCAACAGCATCATCCGCGAAGCCTTCTTGCAGGAGGCCTCGGATATCCACATTGAGCCACGCCAGCAAGACATTCTGGTGCGTATCCGGGTGGATGGCAACCTGCGCGAGTACATGCGGCTGCCCAAAGGGGCTGGCCCGGCCATCGCCTCGCGCATCAAGATCATGGCCAACCTGGATATCGCAGAAAGACGCCTGCCCCAGGACGGGCGGGTGCGCTACCGCGACCGCTCGATTGACCTGGATCTGCGCCTTTCAACCCTGCCCACCGTCTACGGCGAAAAAATCGTGATGCGCCTTTTGCGCAAGGCCACCGATATTCCCGAGATCGAGCAACTGGGCTTTGCGCAGGACATCTTCCAGCGTTTCGAGGATGTCATCTCCAAACCTTACGGCATCTTTCTGATTACCGGCCCCACCGGCTCGGGCAAGTCCTTCACAACCTTTTCCATCCTGAAGCGCATTGCCACGCCTGATAAAAACACCACCACCATTGAAGACCCGGTGGAATACGAGATTCCTGGTATCAACCAGACCCAGGTGAACCCGGTGGCGGGCTTGACCTTCGCCAAAGCTCTACGGAGTTTTTTGCGCCAGGACCCCGACATCATCATGGTGGGTGAGATCCGCGACTCGGAGACCGCAAAAATTGCCACCGAGGCCGCCCTGACCGGCCACCTGGTCATTGCCACGCTGCACACCAACGACGCGGCGGGCGCGGTTACCCGTCTGGACGAGATGGGTGTGGAGCTTTTTAACATCTCCGCCGCGCTGGTAGGCGTGCTGGCGCAGCGCCTGGTGCGCAAGATTTGTGAGAACTGCAAAATTCAGGTCGAACCCGACCCCCTGGTGCTGCGCCGGCTAGAACTGTCCAAGGAAGATGTGCGCGGCAAGAGCCTGTACAAGGGTACCGGTTGCGATAAGTGCAACGGTTCGGGCTATAAGGGCCGCGCGGCCATCCATGAGCTTATGGTACTCGACGATGAAATTCGCCGCGCCATTGTGGAAGGGCAGTCGGCTACACAGATCAAGGAAATCGCTCGCAAGGGGGGCATGAAAACCCTGCGCGAGGACGGCATCCAGAAAGCCTTTATGGGCCTGACCACGCTGGAAGAAGTAATGGCCCGTACTAACGAGTAGCGCCCCATCGCCTGCGCCCTGGTCGGTGTTTCGCTAAGCGCCCCACACCTGCTGCTAGAGCGGCTCCCAAAGAAAACCCGGCCATCACCCAAGACCGGGAATACAGGACTGTTGGGCGGGAGACCCCAAAACATTCGTCTGCGCCCGGTTGTATTCTCGCGTTGATGCGGTGGCAGAATGCTGTAGGAAGCTGCGATAGGCGGTAGAATCGCCTTGATATGAGCTGGAAAGACTATCTTACTGAGCACCAGGCCGCCCACCTCGAGGACTTCCGCACCTTCTTGTCCATACCCAGCATCTCGGCCCAGCCCGCCCATAGCCAGGATGTGCAACGGGCCGCACAGTGGTTGGCAGCGCGCTTCAAGCAGGCCGGTTTTTTGGCCGAGGTATTGCCCACCGCCGGGCATCCGGTGGTCTATGCCGAGTACTGCCCCTACCCAGACCGGCCCACCGTGCTTTTCTACGGCCACTACGACGTGCAGCCTGCCGACAACCCCGAGCGCTGGAACTCCCCGCCCTTCGAGCCCACCATCAGCAACGGGCGCATCGTAGCGCGGGGCGCCTCGGACATGAAGGGCCAGGTGATGGCCTTTTTGTTGGCCGCCGAGGCCCTGATTGCCCAGGGGAGCCTGAACCTTAACGTAAAGGCCCTCATTGAGGGGGAAGAAGAGATTAGCAGCCCCAGCCTGCCCGCCTTTATCGAGCAAAACCAGGCGCGCCTGCGCTGCGACATGATCATCAACGGCGATAGCGGCCAGCTCTCCGAGACCACGCCGTTGCTGAGCTTGGGCGTGCGGGGCATTTGCGCTCTGGAGTTCGACCTGGTCGGCCCCAGCCACGACCTGCACTCGGGCACCTGGGGCGGTGGCCTGCAAAACCCCCTGCACGCCATGGCCGAGCTGGTCGCTTCGCTGCACAACCCCGATGGCAGCGTGGCGGTAGCGGGCTTCTACGACGAGGTGGAACCGCTGAGCCCGGCCCTGCGCGAGTGGTACAAGCGGATACCCTGGGACAACCAGGCCGAGCTGAAGAAGCTGAACCTTACCGAGTTCTACGGCGAAGCGGGCTACTCCCACTGGGAGCGCACCACCGGCAGGCCCACCCTCGAGATCAACGGGATGTGGGGTGGCTATACCGGCCCCGGCACCATGACGGTTATCCCCTCCACTGCCCACGCCAAGATTACCTGCCGACTGGTGCCCCACCAGACCCCTGAAAAGATTGTGGCCCTGGTCAAGGCCCACCTCGAGGCCCACTGCCCCAAAGGGGTGCGGCTCCAGGTGCATGTGCGCGAGTCCGGGGCCCCGGCGTTCCGCACGTCCCCTGACCACCCAGGCTGCCAGGCGGCCAAAGAGGTGCTCACCGAGCTGTATGGGGTGCCCCCGGTGGAAATGATGTTCGGCGGATCGGTGCCCATCCTCTCCACCCTCAAGGCCCTGCTGGGCCACGATCCGGTGAGCTTTGGCTTCGGCCTGGAAGACGAACTGATTCACTCGCCCAACGAGTTCTTCCGGCTCTCGAGCTTCGAGAAGGGCAAACAGGGCTACGCCATGCTGCTGAACCGGCTGGCAGGGTAGATACCTAAAAACCTGACTCGCCCCGGCTTTCCGAAGGCTGCCGTCATTTGCTCACCCTACTTGACAATAGTATACTCAAGTTTCATAATATTTTCGATATGAACCTCGAGCGTTGGACAGAGCAAGCCCGCCAGGCCATTGCCCAGACCCAGACGCTGGCCAGAGAGAACTCGAACCAGCAGATGGATCTGGGGCATCTGGCTTCGGTGCTGTTTCGCGACCCGGAGGGGCTGCCTGCGCAACTACTGAAGCAAGCAGGGCAGAACCTGCAAGCGGTGCAGCAGACGGCCAGCCGCGACCTGGGGAGTTATCCCAGGGTTTCGGGGGACGCGGGGCAGTACCTCTCGAGCAAGCTCAATGCAGTTCTCGAGCGGGCCGAACGGCTAATGACGGAATATAAAGACAAATTCGTGGCCATCGACACGCTCACCGTGGCGCTGGCCGAGACTGGCTACGCCGGGCTAAATGCCAATGCCATCAAGTCGGCCATGCTGGAGCTGAGAGGAGGGAAGACCGTGGACACTGAACACGCGGAGGGGACGTACCAGGCCCTGCAGCAGTACGGCATCGACCTGACAAAGCTAGCCGAGGAGGGCAAGCTCGACCCGGTGATCGGGCGCGACGAGGAGATACGCCGAACGATCCAGATTCTGCTGCGCCGTACCAAGAACAACCCCGTGCTGATTGGCGAACCGGGGGTGGGCAAGACCGCCATTGCCGAGGGGCTGGCCCAGCGCATCGTGAAGGGCGACGTGCCCGAGGGGCTTAAGGGCAAGCGAATCGTTAGTTTGCAGATGGGCTCGCTCTTAGCCGGGGCCAAGTACCGGGGCGAGTTCGAGGAGCGACTCAAGGCGGTGATGCAGGAGACCATCCAGAGTGCGGGGCAGGTCATCCTGTTCATCGACGAGTTGCACACCGTGGTGGGGGCCGGCAAGGCCGAGGGCGCCGTGGACGCGGGCAACATGCTCAAGCCCGCGCTGGCCAGGGGCGAGCTGCACATGATTGGGGCTACAACCCTCGAGGAGTACCGTCAGATTGAGAAGGACGCGGCCCTCGAGCGCCGCTTTCAGCCGGTGTTTGTAGACGAGCCCAGCGTGGAGGAGACCATCTCCATCCTGCGCGGCATCAAGGAGAAGTACGAGGTGCACCATGGGGTGCGCATCTCCGACCCCGCCCTCATCGCTGCGGCCCAGCTCTCGCACCGCTACATTGCCGACCGGCAGCTCCCCGATAAGGCCATTGACCTGGTGGACGAGGCCGCCGCACGTCTGCGGATGGCCCTGGAATCGTCCCCAGAGACCATCGATACCCTGAACCGCAAGAAGCTTCAGCTCGAGATCGAGCGCGAGGCTCTGAAGAAGGAAACCGACGCCGAAAGCAAATTCCGGCTGGGCGAGCTGGAGAAAGAAATCGCCGAGCTAACCGAAGAAATCGCCCGCCAGCAGGCCGAATGGGAGGCCGAGCGCCAGGAGATGCAGCGTTTGCGTGCGGCCCAGCAAAAGCTGGACGAGGTGCGCACCCAGATTGAGCAGGCCGAGCGGGCCTACGACCTCAACAAGGCCGCCGAACTGCGCTACGGGCAGTTGCCCAGGCTCGAGCAGGAGGTCAACGAACTCTCCGACCGGATGGCGAGTGCCCGGTTTGTTCGCCCGATGGTGGCCGAAGAAGACATCGCCAGTGTTGTTTCGCGCTGGACGGGCATCCCGGTGGCCAAATTGATGGAAGGTGAGCGGGAGAAGTTGCTACGGCTCGAGGAAGAACTGCACACCCGTGTGATTGGGCAGGACGAGGCTATCGTGGCGGTGGCCGATGCCATTCGCCGGGCCAGGGCGGGCCTTAAAGACCCCAACCGGCCTATTGGCTCCTTCCTGTTCCTGGGGCCAACCGGCGTGGGCAAGACCGAACTGGCCAAGACCCTGGCCGCCAGCCTCTTCGACATCGAAGAGAACATGGTTCGCATCGACATGTCCGAGTACCAGGAGAAACACACCGTGGCCCGCCTGATCGGGGCACCTCCGGGCTACGTGGGCTACGAAGAGGGCGGCCAGCTGACCGAGGCGGTGCGCCGCCGACCCTATTCCGTGATCCTTTTTGACGAGATCGAGAAGGCCCATCCCGACGTGTTCAACACCTTGCTTCAGGTGCTGGACGATGGCCGCCTGACCGATGGCCAGGGCCGCACGGTAGACTTCCGCAACACCGCCATTATCCTCACCTCAAACATCGGCTCACAGCTCATCTTTGAGGGCATTCAGAGCGGCCTTGGTTACGAGGCCATCCGGGATCGGGTTTTTGGCATCCTGCAACAGAACTTCCGGCCCGAGTTCTTGAACCGCCTCGACGAGATTGTGGTCTTCCGCCCGCTGGCCCGGGAGCAGATTGCCGCCATTGTCGAGATTCAGCTGGGTGCGGTGCGGAGGAGGCTGGTCGAGCGACGCATTACCCTCGAGCTCTCCCCCGAGGCCTTGCAGTTCCTGGCCGACCGTGGCTATGACCCGGTGTTTGGGGCCCGCCCCCTGAAGCGGGTGATTCAGAAGGAAGTCGAGACGCCCCTCTCGCGCAAAATTCTCTCCGGCGAAATTGCCGACGGCACGACGGTCTACGCTACCCCTGGCCCGCTGGGTCTGACCTTCGAACCCCGCAAGGCAGCGGTAGCGTAAAAGTGATATCGCAGGTCGCGCGCCAGCACAACCCACCCTGCCCGCGACCTGCAATCTGCAACAATGGGAACCATATGACCCACGACAACATCACCCCCTGCGTGCACTGCGGCGCAAAGAACCGCCTTGGCCGGCCCCCTGCGGGTCAGGTTCCGGTCTGCGGTGCCTGTAAGAAACCCCTGCCCTGGCTGGTCAATGCCAGCCAGGGGCTGACCCCCGAACTCGAGGCCAGCGTGCCGGTGCTGGTGGACTTCTGGGCGGAGTGGTGCGGGCCCTGTCGGGTGATTGCCCCGGTGCTCGAGGAAATCTCGCGCGAATATGCAGGTAGGTTAAAAGTGGTCAAGCTCAACGTAGATCACCACCCCCTGGCCCAGAGTGCCTACCATGTACAGGGCATTCCCACCCTGATTCTGTTCAAGAACGGCCAGCCGGTCGAGCGCATCGTGGGCGCAGCCCCCAAGCACGCCCTGCTTCAAAAAATACAGCCGCATTTGTAGCTTGCCGGTTTTGAACCTTTTTTGGCTGCCCAATGTGGCAGAATACAGTTAATTCGCTTCATGTATTTCTTCTCCTGCCCTCCCCGAAAGGGGAGGTTTTTTCCCGACTGAGGCTCGAGGCCCCTTCCCCAACTGCTGCTTGGAGGCGTTGTGGGTGGGTCATCTGCTCGAGTAACGCTACGAGCTTCTGAGTATCTAAGCTAACCATACTTGACAATAATAGACTCAAGTTTTATACTTTTCCTCGTAAAGGAGGTTGCTATGATTCGATACAACCCTTTCCGCGAGATTGAACAACTGCAAAATGCCCTTCTGCGTAGCTTCTTCACCCCCACTACCGAAAGCGCCAACACACCGCTGGTCGATGCCCTGGAGGATGCCCAGGGGGTGCATCTGGCTGTGTACCTGCCGGGTGTTGAGCCTTCCAACGTCGAAGTGACCGCCGAGAACAACACCCTCACCATCAAGGCCGAGCGCCCCTTCAGCAAGCCCGAAAATGCCAACCAGTGGCGCCTGGAAGGGGTCTATGGCAAGTTTGAGCGTAGCTTCGTGATTCCCAACACCTACGACCTGAGCAAGATCGAAGCCAACTTCAAGCACGGCATCCTCTACCTCGACATCCCCAAAGCCGAAGCCGCCCAGCCCCGCCGCATCGAAGTGCGCGTCAACGCCTGACACAACCCCACTTCCTAGCTATGGGCCCCCGTAAGTTCGGGGGCCCGGCCTATTTTGCCTGATGTATTTACTGGAGTTCCTGCTCCACCGGTTTCTGTAGTGCCGGGCCTGTGAGGATACCGCCCGACCTGCCCAAGCTTTTGCAAGCCTGTTAGGCTGTTGGTATGTTTCCGCTGCACGACATTAACCGTTCGCACCGCCGCCCCTATATGGTCTACCTGCTGGCGCTGCTGAACGTGTTGGGGTTTGTATATACCTACGGCCTCACCGACCCCGCCGCAGTGATCCAGACCTACGGCTTTGTTCCTGCCCGCTTTGTGGCCGACCCCTTTGGCGAATGGATCACCGTGTTTAGCAGCATGTTTTTGCACGGCAGTATCGTGCACATCCTGGGCAACCTGTGGTTTTTGTGGGTGTTTGGCGACAATATCGAAGACCGCCTGGGCCACAGCCGTTTTTTGCTATTTTACTT
>FWPV01001831.1_pt1 | contig 55323 bp, 51 predicted proteins | sample 2228371 | NCBI WGS metagenome assembly FWPV01 (sample SAMEA103939776, study PRJEB20133) | metagenome
ATAATTCGTAACATTCGTGATTAAATATCTCCGTGTCTCTGTGCCTCCGTGTTTTGCATCTATTATATTCTGTATGAGCTGTTGTTTAGAGTTCGTGGACGTAAAATTTATGCTTGGATCCTACCTTTTTTCAATATTAGCAGATCAATATTTTTTTACTTTCCAGGAACCGTTCTTCTTTGATATTACATATTTATGATTATTAATGATATCACATATTTTATTGCCCTTACATCTATCTGCTCTGTAAGTGCAGATCACCAATTGCTTTGAATCTGCTATTCTGCTATTAAGCATTTTCTCATATTCCATGAATAATTCCCAATCGTTTGGGTCCAGCCAGGCAGTAGTCCCTGTGACTCTAAGCCCCGAATATCCTTCTGATTCGGCTTCTTCGCACTTTTTAAATCCATCGTTCAGAACACATTGACCATCAAAAAAGCCTCTTAGAAGATACCAGTCTTTGTAATTAATTATATCCAATTGTCCTTTTTCAATATACTGGTAAAGGTCTGGTAAATACTTTTTTAGAGCAGATATAGCTTCATCCTGAGATATATCTGAGACTATCCATATACAACGTTCGTTTTGTTCCAGTCCTTTTAATAGATATGGCACCAATATTTCAAATAGGTCTTCTTTTGCTTCATATATTTGGGCTATGTGACTACCCCAGCGGATGAGGTCAAGGGCTTGTATACCCGATTCTCTGTATTCATCAATAGCGGAAAGTTCGTTCAATATTTTTTTCTTGAGGTTTTCTGGTGCTGAGATAGAGCAAAGTTTTTCATGGATTAATTTTTTAAACGCTATACATGTTTCTATTTCTTTTTTACATTTGGTGCAGTTCGCCAAGTGTTCATCAATTGAACGTTTAATATCCGGTTCTATTTCTCCATCCAGATAAGCACACATCCATTTGCAAACATCTTTGCAATCCATAATTATTAGTCCTTTACGTAGCCACGACTTTTGGCATATTCATATAAATTTTTTCTCAGCAATCTTCTCCCCCTGTGTAATCTAGACATTACAGTCCCAATCGGACAATCAAGAATATCAGCTATTTCTTTGTATGAGAAACCTTCAAGGTCTGACATTATAAGAGTGAGCCTAAAATCGTCTGGCAAATCATCTAAAGCTTTAATTATATCATCATCAAGGAGTTTATCAAATATCTGGTCTTCAGGTGTTTCTATTGTAGAAAGCAAACCAGAAGATTCAGCATCAGTTACATCCAGCATTTGAGGCGCCTTAGATTCTTTGCGATATTTATTGATATAGATATTTTTTATTATTTTGAAAAACCATGCTTTAAAGTTAGTGCCTTTTTCAAATTTATCAAAGAACCTGAAAGCTCTCAGATAGGCATCCTGGAGCAGGTCCTGTGCTTCTATCTCATCGCCTGTCATTCTGAGAGCTGCACTATAAAATGAATCCATATACTGGATAGCTAACTCCTCAAACTCTCTCTTTTTTTCATCTATGCTCTTATCCTGGCACATGTCTCTCTCCATACATAAACTTTACAAAGTTGTGAGACTATTATACCAAGATTTTATAAGAGTTCAAGGAAAATTTTTTGCAGTTCCTGTTTTAATTTTCACAGAATATATAACATGAACTTGCTTGCAAAAATTCCCTTCATTAAAAATTTAACTCTTATAATAAATCTGGATATAATCGAAAATATGCCAAATGTGTAACACAATCACAATCACTGGACCCAAAACCCTTGGCAGGTATTAGACAGTCTGGTAATGATAATACTCTTTGATTGAATTCACATTCTAATCTTTCTTTTGTAGGATATACTATAATATTTATAATTTTGCTATGCGAAAGCAGATAATCGATATGCCAGTGAAGGCATTTATTTTTTCTGCAATGCCTTGCTAACCTTGATTCGATACCATTCATTGCACTGCCTGTATATACATAAAATCCTTTCAGGAAGTAAAATTCGCCAAGTTTACCTACTTTTATTATTTTATTTTCCGGCATAAATATAATAAGATGATAAATGCCAGGAATCATAAGATATACCCCATTACTTCTGCAAATAGCAACCCAATGCCATTAATCCGAATGCATAAGGATAAACAGTATCTACATATCCTCCTATCACATCCCAATATATACCAACACAGCTTGCATTCCAGTTTCCATCTTGATTTTGGTTCCTGATAAGATAACCTATTCCTTCTTTGGCTGAATCATTATTCTTATCATAAAGAAGCAATGCCTCTGTTGACCATGCGGTTTGTTCTATTGTGCTTGACGTTCTTTCACCATTAATGTTCTCACCCCATCCACCATCAGGATTTTGTATTCTTTTCAGCCAGTTAACACCTCTTTTTACCTCATTACATTCTGAATATCCAGCTTTAATGAGTGCATTTAAAGCGCAGGCTGTCCCATAAGTTTTTCTTGCAAGCCAGACATCGCTCCAATATCCATCTTCATGTATACAACTCCTGATCCACTTAACAGCTCTTTCTATTTCGGCTTGATAATTGCCTGCGTAAAGTAGTGCTAATATGGCATGTGATGTAACACTGACACAATTTACATCACCCAATCCTGGTCTATAAGCAGACCATCCACCATCTGAAGATTGATGATTTTTGAGCCAATCCAGTCCTTTACGTATAGATTCATTATCCTTGTCCATGCCTGATAAAAGCAGTGCATAAATAGCAAGTGAAGTATCATCTGCATCACTGAGCAACTTACCACCAGTGCCACCTGAAAACGACCAGCCACCGTCAGTGTTTTGATTTCTTATAATCCATTTACAAGCTTTTGCTATCTCTTGTGAGTATTTTTGTGGTGAGGACTTTTGCAAGGCTATTATACTTAAAACTGTATCCCAAACATTTAGATTTAATGCTTCCCTGCATCCACCATCTTTGGACCTAAGCCGTTTCAACCAGGCGTTACCTTCCTGGATGGCTTTCTCAACTTTATCACTTTGAAATCCTGCATTCTTCGCATCAATTAAAGCCAAAACCGATAATTCAGTTATTAAACCAACTCTAAACCAGCTTCCATCTGACCATCTATTTTCCAGAAGATAATTAACCAGATCCCTTATAACATCTTCTCTCTTTTCATTATTAAGCTCTATTATAAGAAGTAGTGGCACAAGGGTATATCTTTCAGCAATAAACATATTTTTAAAAGTGGATGTATAAAAAATATTAACGGGAGGTGCATATTTTATAGGTGGTTTAAGACGTGATAACAAAGTTTTAGGGAGCAATGGTTTCAAATGTTCTAATAATTTGATAGCAAAAGATAATAATTTTGGAGCATTGACTTTGCTCCAGGATATATATCCTGACCGTGCATATAGTAACTTAATGATCCAGAGATTTGGTGTAATATCAGGTATTTTTGATAAGATGTCTTTAGCTTCAGGTAGATCAATATCCATTAATGCGAGCCTGGCAAACATCGTAGCTTCTCTATCTGACCCTCCTGAAGCGTCCAATCCCCAATATCCTGCTCTATTTTGTGAATCTGAGAACCATCTTATAATATCTTCATCAATTTCAAGCCCTAAAGCTTTCTGAACCAGAACATAACCACACGTTGGAAAAGTATTTGAGGAAAAATCTCCTTCAAATCTTCCATCTTCATATTGATATCTAAGTAGCTGTGAGATAGCCTTATCAATGCTCAAATGTATATCCATAGGCTGACCTTTTCACTTATAACCAGTAATCTCTTTCCTTCTTTCAAGATAATAAAGATAATTTTCGTAAGATATATCTTCAGGGACTCCATGATCCACAAGTGGTATAAAACCACCCTGTTCAACCACAGGAGCTAACCTCTCAATTTCTTTGTCTATTGCAGACTTACCTTGTTCGCCAAAATCTTTCCCTTTTAGTCATGGTATTATCTTCCTTTATTTTGCTTTTAAATTCATTCTCTAGGACCAAACAGCTTTGTGCCTATCCTTACCATATTACTACCTTCTTCTATAGCTACTTGGTAGCTATTGCTCATGCCCATTGAGAGTATCTTTATCTCAGTATCTGGAATATTCATGTTTTTTATTTCATCAAAGAGTTGTTTCATCCTTCTGAAGTAAGGTCTGGCATCATTGGGGTTATCAAAATATGGCTCCATAGTCATCAGCCCTTCAACATGTATGTTAGGTAACAAAGCTATCTGAGCGATCAGGTCTACTGTTTTATCGGAACTTATACCATATTTGCTTTCTTCTCCACCTATGTTGACCTCGATTAAAATTGGCATTACCTTATTGAGCTTTTCACATTGTTTGTTTATTTCTTCTGCGAGCCTGAGTGAGTCCACACTTTGAATACAATCAAAAATTTTGATAGCATCTTTTACCTTGTTTCTTTGTAAATGACCTATAAGATGCCATTCAACATTATCAATCTTTTTATATTTACTCAAAGCTTCCTGAACATAGTTTTCACCGACAATTCTTATTCCAGCATCGACAGCTTGCAATATTTCTTCTATATTTCGCTGTTTTGTCGCAGCGACCAGCTTAACATTATCTGGAATAGTTCTAATTATTTCTTCATATCTTGTTTTTATTTCCATATATTATTTAACGTCTTCAAATTTATATTTACATGTTAAATATTTAAAAATTTCTTATCTTATTAATTTTATCAAGACCAAAGTTTAGATTATCCTAATATAACAAAAACATTCAGTATGATATTTTTCCGTCATTTATTAATACATAATCAATGTTCTCATCCTATTTTATCGCTCTATTAGCTTATCATTTTCAAGGCGTATTCTAATTACATCATCAGAAACCATAAAACGTTTAGCAAGTGAATGTATGGTAACATCTTTGATAAAGTCTAAATAATCAATATTATCTGAATAAGAAGTATAATCGGGATGGTCTTTAGAAAATGTTCTGAAAGTTATATCTTGCTCTTTGGTAAATTCTTCAGCTAATATTACCGTTGGAACAAGAATTCGTCCTGCAAGTTCATCAGCTTGCCATTCTGCTTTTTCTCGTTCTGAACTAAGTGATACATTTGATTGAATTTCAATAATAGTAGCAATCCAATCATCTATACTATAAAAATTAAACTGTTCATAAAAATCGCCATGCAGTAATTTGTGAGCGATTTCGTGAGCTAATGTAAATCTATAACGAGCTTCCCTTTTCTCCATTACATACTGATCAACTGTAATGCTTTGTAAATCAGAAGATATAAAAGCATCTATATCAAAACCTGCCAATTCAAAACTATCTTTTAACCCCGGTATGGGAATAATATCCATTTCCAGATTAAATTCAATGATTCGTTCTATATCTACTGGTATTGATTTTGTTCTATGATATTTCTTTATAAATGATTTCGCAATAGAGTCTATATCGCTTTTCGACAACCACTTTATTTTGAATTCTTTATTCATGATTCTGCAATTTTCTTTGCTAGTTCTTGTAATCTCTCTTCTGAAAACTCTTTATTTCTTATTGTTCTAAAAAAAATTGGTAGTCTTGCAAGTGTTTCTTTATCTCTTAGATCATCAGGTATTCTCCCTGCACTAATGAACGCTAAATCCTTAAATGTTTCAAGCTCACTACCCTTTATATTTAGATATTGAGCATACTCATCTAATTTATCAATAGGTGGTGCCATTTTATCTCTTTCAATTTTGCTGATGTTACCAGGATCAAGTCCATTTTCCTGGCAAAACTCTCTAAGTGTCTTACCTAAGGCTAATCGCTTGCTTTTAAAAAATTCTCCGAACGTTATCATCGTCTTTCCTCCTATATGAATTATTATTTACATATTTGTTGTAAAATAATTACAACACTTAAATAAAGTATACCATAAGAAGAAGGAAAAATCAAATGAATTTCTATTTCCTGAAATTATCTCACAAATCACTCTTTTATTTAATAATAGTCTTGTTATCTAAAATTTAACAGTTTCTATCTTTAAGCTTTCCCACCTGAACCAAAGACATCAATATGATGACAGGATTGATCAAAAAATGCTTCTCGGATCTTATTTGTTAAACTAAAATATGAAGCTTTTTCATCTTTCGCCGATTCGATCATGCGTTTACTGGCTTCTGAAGCAAGGCTTGTGAATATATTAATCTTGCTTATCCCACCAGAAACTGCTTGACGAAACTGGTCATCAGAAAGCCCTGATCCACCGTGTAATACCAGCGGAATATTAGTCCGTTTGCGAATTTCGGTAAGCAAGTCAATGTCAATATTTGGCTCACCTTCATAATGTCCGTGAGCAGTGCCAATAGCAATTGCAAGAAAATCCACACCAGTTTCTGCAATAAATTGCTCAACTATTTCAGGTTCTGTAAAACCTTTCCGTTGAGCACCATAGCTCTGATAAGTCCGTCCATCGCCTACATGTCCTAGTTCAGCCTCGACCGATACTCCGACAGCATGTGCTGAGCGAACAACCATTTTTGTATTATATATATTTTCATCAAGTGGCAGTCTTGAACCGTCATACATAACATCTGTAAAACCTAACTTGATTGCTTTCATGCAATGTTCAAAACTAGCACCATGGTCTAATATTATTGAAATGGGGACTGTAGCATCCTCAGCCATAGCTTTTACATAATTAATAAATGCACGTGCATTGGGTCTATCCAGCATACCAGAATAAATCCCTATAACTCCGGGTGAACGTTTTTCCTCAAAGGCATTGAATATCCCCTGAGTGCCAAACATTTCAAAAGTGTCAAAACAAGGGATAGCGTAACCATCTTCCTGAGCTTTTTTTAACTCACTGTGTATTGATACTAAAGGCATGATAAACTTGCTCCCTATCTAAGCTAAAAGATCATACTTTGAAAAATCAACCGCACCATCAACAGGTTTTCCCGCAAAAAAATCCTCCAGAGCTTGTAATGTTGTTGTTCCGATCATAAAATAACCATAATGTCCAGCACCAGATATGTGTGGCGTTAATATCACATTTTGAAGTTTTCTCAATGGATTATCAGGAGGTAGTGGCTCAGGGTCCGTAACATCAAGTGCTACCAATATTCGTCCTGTTTTTGCTTCAGCATAAAGAGCGGAATGATCAATTACACTGCCACGCGATGTATTTATAAGAACTGCACCATCACGAAGAAGTTTGAGTTGTCTCTCTCCGACAATATGATATGTCTGTGGTATAGATGGAGCATGAAGTGTAACAAAATCAGACTTTGCAAATAGATCATCGAGTTCAGTCTTATATACACCAAGTCTTCCTGCTTCCCAATCAGAAAGATAAGGATCATAAACCAATATTTTTACCTTGAAAGGTTTAAGAAGCTCTATAACATAACGTCCTACTTTGCTTGCGGATACTATCCCAACAGTGCTTCCCATTAAATATACTCCATTAGATGGGGTATTTGGATCCCGCCATCCATCTGTTTGTCGGATAAAAAGCGCATGATCCATAAAGCGTCGGGATACCATGATCATTAATCCAATAGTTGACTCTGCAACGTTAAGAGCTATTGCACCATTAGCGCTAAAAACGCAGATGTTTCCTGGAATAATATATTTTTCAACAACTTCTGCCCGTAAAAAAGCTTTAACCGAGCCAGCAGAATGTGCTATTATCTTTAGTTTGTCTGCATTTTCAAATACTGCTTCACTGAGAGGTGGAGTTCCCCATCCTGTAACCAGAGCATCAAAGCCTTTTATCTCCTCAGCTACTTGCTCTGTAATATAGTTATTGTTCGTTCCATTAACTTTCACATCAAAACGCTCAAGCATTCTCTGGAATGTTTCTTTTTTAAAGACTCTCTCTGTATGACTGACCGTTGGTATATATAAAACCTTGGGTTTGCCCATTTCTCTCTCCTTTATATATGTTTTTAAGGGTAGTTTTTTGATGAAATCGTGATAAAAACCCAGTAATATTGAGAGTCTACAAGTTCCCCCTTTTTCAAAGGGGGAAAGGGGGATTCAAGTTCATCAAATCTTAGTTTTCCGCATAATTTCAATAAAAAACCTACCCATGCGAACTTTATAGATGTGGACCAACGCCTTGTGGTTTATAATTGAATGGTTTGGGAGGTTTTAGAGCCTCTTCACGGGCGTTGGTGAAATCACATTGTGCGGGGTTTAAATCTCCACCAATTATATCCCTCTTTACTTTCATATAATAAATGAATCTCGCCAGATTAACATCCGAAGGCACACGATGATCAATAAATGGAATATAACCACCTTTTGCTATGAGTTCAGGAATCTTTTCCATGTGCTTATCTATAGCATCAGGACCCTTGCTTATTTCTATTTTATCAATACCCCCTAATAGCAAGAAGTCTGGATATTTTTCACGGATCATGAAAGGGTCTGTTCCTGCAACTCTTTCAAGCGGATATAGACCGTTCACTCCAGCTTCTATAAATAGATCGATCATGTCGTTCACATTGCCATCACAATCAACAAGAATCACATCAACACCTTTCGATCTTATAAAATCAGTGACCTGTCTGTAATAAGGAGTCATAAATTCACGGAATAGACGCGGTGATATAAGGGAGCCATGATTATATGCCATATCTTCCCATATCTGGACAAAGTCAAAATCAACATCATCAAGCGCTCTTCTGATTGTGCCTATGATAACATCAGCCCAGAATTGACCTAAAGCATGCATAAATTCTGGTTCTTCATAATAAGCGATACATATTCTTGCTAAACCAAGCCATCCGCGTGGCTGACCGAAGAACCCGGAGAAATTTAATCCCAATGGGTAATCCCTTTTTTTATAATTTTCGACCATTTCTGCCCAATTTGCAGGATACCTTTCTGGAGAATCCAGGCTATCATAAAAATGCGGCTTAGCTTTCTCTAAATTTTCCATTGAATCTATGCCATGGGACAAACCAGGTATAGGACCATAATTAGGCTGGAAAAGTCTTCTTTCACGACGTATATCAAGCCCAAAATACAGCTCTTCATCGGCATCTGCTGGCATACCTTCAGATCGCCATCTTTCTAATGTTTCCTCCCAATATCCAAATTCTTCATTTGGTATACGGTCAACCTCTTGAAAGTGCATTACTCGGTTAAATCTCTCACGATGAGTCATTTTTTTATGCTTCTCCTTTTTCTATCATTTCAAAAAGTGGATTTTCCTTAATATTTAATGGCAATTGAATTACCGATCGTTTCCTTGATGATTCATAGACAGCCATTAATACTTCTAGAGTTGCCCTTGCACTCGATGCATCTAATAGATGCTTTGATTTTGTTTCAAGGCAATCAATTAACTGCCTTACTATCTCTGCATGTGGCGCAGGTAATTGTGGTAATGGGACTTCTTCATATTTATCTTTCCTTACTAACCTTACCCAGGGACGTCCTGGCGTTGGAGAATCACCATCTATCTCTATATGTCCCTCTGTTCCTCGAAGTATAATGTGATGATAGTTAGCACCTTCAACACCTCTCCAGAGCGGATCATGATACTTTTCATTGTTCCTTAGAAGGTTAGCCCCACCAAAAGTCATAATAGTTCTGATGCCAGAATTAAAAGTAAATATACCTATTGCTGCGTCCTCAACAATGCTTCCCCATGCGGATCGTCTTTCACGTGCATCAATCTGACCGAAAACCCAGTCTATCGGATCATCATTAGCATACCAGCGAATAAGGTCAACTGTATGAGTGCCATCTACTAAAAGACTGGTATATGGATGACCATGAGCTTCTATTGACCATAACTCACCAATAGCGCCACTTCTTAGTAAATTATAAGCAGTAACATACTGAGGTGCAAATCTCCTCTGATGTCCAATAATTAGCATTGTATTAGAGCTATTGCAAGCATCTATCATTGCGGATGCTTCGCCGAGGCTTAATGCAATTGGCTTTTCACAAAATATAGCTAATGGTTTATATTTAGCAGCATCTATTGTCATCGAAGCATGAAGGTGATGCAGGGAACAGATGCTAACCAAATCAGGTCTCACTTTATCAAGCATTTCATTATAATCAATGTATCGCCCTTCTGGTGGAACTCCGAAGCGATCGCCGAAAGCATCCAGAGCGGATTTATTTATATCAGCACATGCAACTATATCAATGTTATTAGCTTTGTATCCACTTGCATGAGCACCTGATATACGACCACAAGCAATCACTACAGCACGATATTTTTTATTTGACATGATTGTATTACAATAAAAAAGCATCTAATGCTTCTTTATTGTATCTCCTTTGAAAACTTCATAAATAATATGATGTTTTATGTAATTATATTTACTTGGGAATTCATATTACATCATATTATAGCAATAAGTATGTAGTATGTAGGATGGGTAAATGGTTATTATTCTTGTAATCTTTGTTATATTCACAATGAAAGTTCATTATTAATATAATGAAAAAGTAAAACCATTTTTTACCCATCCTACTTTTTCTTTTTACTGGACAGCTTGTTCTCTTATGTATATGCGAAGCATATAAAATTAAATTATCTTGTATTTGAATATAAGGTAACAAGCTAGACAGCTTGTTTACCCCAAAATAGCATAATGCCTACTTATACTAGAAAGTAGGCACTTTAACTTCTACTTCACGCCCACCAGCATTTGAAGAGTCAATAACTCCCTGTATAATAACATTGGTTAGTAACATACCATCAGGATCTATTGGTGATGGTTTACCTTCACGGACAGCGTCTACAAAATCCGCATCTTCAGCCTTGAAAACATCAACAGAACCACCGATTGGAACATGAATCGTTATTGGTTCTCCGAATTCATCTTTGTATACAACAACGCCTTCCTCAGGACCACGAACCTCACCAACTCCTATGCGAAGACCGGCTTTGGTTCCTAAGAATATAGTTCCTCCAAGAGAATCCATATTCATGCACCAGCACGTTTTAAATACTAAACGAGCACCATTATCAAATAGCACCCAACCACAGGCAAAATCTTCAACTTCTGTTTCCTTAAGAGCTGGATTCCATGTATTATGTTTGCTTAGATAATTTGATGTTATACCTGAGACTGCAACTGGTTTGGGGTGTCCCATAAGATAGAGTGCTGTATCAAGTGCATAAACACCAATATCAGCAGCAGCTCCTAGTCCTGCTGTCGCTTTACGGATAAAGCTTCCACCAGGGTTACCACGACGCCTATCAGCAACTGTCTCTGCATAATATATATCACCAAGAGTTCCAGCATTGATAATCTCTTTTGCCTTCCTTACCTGAGGAGTATATCTCAATTTAAGTGCTACCATTAATATCTTTTTATTCTTATGCGCTGCAGATACCATCTCGGTTGCGGCTTTGAGTGTCGCTTCCATTGGCTTTTCACATAGAACATGCTTTCCTGCATTAAGTGCGGCTACTGTTGGTGGTGCATGAAGAGCTGTAGGTGTGCAAACAACAACTCCTTCGATTTCATCCATTTTGAGCATTTCATTATAGTCGGTGAAGGTCTTTGGGATATTCCAGCGTTCTGCTGTCCTTTTAACGTTTGCTTCGACGACATCACAAGCTGCGACTATTTCAACTCCATTGATTTCAGAAAGGGCACGACAATGCGCCTGTGCAATACCGCCTGTTCCAATAATTCCCAATTTTACTGTTCTCATATTAATCTCCATAAATTTGTTAGTTAAAAGCGAACAACCATGATGAAGATTTCATCCAATAATGATTGGTCTCCAGATCTTCCTTAATCATGCGATAAAGGAAGATTAAGCTTTTAATATTTAATTATTTCTAAGCTATTTCTTAATGTAAATTTACAACAGTCGGATTATAACAAAAAACTGTTATCTAGTCAATGTAGTTAATTTGATGATCGGACATGACTTCGGACATAAATAGGTTTGAATAAGAACTTTACTTCATTTTAATTAAAAAGGCAGGCAAGGCTAAAGGACAGGCATAGATGCCTGCCATACTGTTTACCTTTTACCAGGTAGGGCAAGCAGGTTGCTTGCCATTATATGATTTGTCTGAACTCATGTCCGAAGTTCAAAGTTAATACCTGACCTAATCATAAAATTTTCGTCCACAATCCCTAAGCAACAAATTTAAACAGAACATAATAAAGATAAAACACAGAATCACAAAGATATTTAATTATTTTTTTTATCACGAATGGCACGAATAAGGCAAATTACACGAATAATTTTTTTATATTCGCGCTTTTCGTCTTGTTAGTGTAATTCGTGATTATTTTATTCGCGTTCTAATAAAGGTAAAACACGGAGGCACAGAGACACGGAGATATTTAATCACGAATGTCATAAGAATTACACTAATGATGAAAATAAGATTGTTACCTCTCTCTAGTTCTCCCCGTAAACCTTATCACCCATAAGTCTTTAAATCTGCAAATAATAAAAAGTCGGTTGGGTTGAGCAAGGGTGGACAATGCCCCATAAGCTAAGAGATTTTGACAATTAACCATTAACAAAAATTAATAAGGGAGTTAACCCCGTCAGGGGTGATATGTTTGTAGAAATTTGGTCATATCAATAATCCAAGCTTCGTAGGAGCGACATGTAAATATGCCAATAAGACACTAATAATTTTCACATATTACTCTTATATTACTCTTAACGGAGATTAATATTTTTTATTTCATTTTTTTTCTACAAACATAACGCTCCTGACGGAGCTAAAAATACTATTTTACTAGAAAAATATGCCTCGCGTTCCTTAAGTTGATACGAATGGGTGAAAATTTGTTTGCACCTAATACAAATGCACATTTAATTGCTAAAAATACAAGGAGGCAGTAAAATTGCATGACAAAAATAGCTATATTGCTAAACTTAGAATTAAACACGGATATACTTCTACATTGAAATATTTTCTCTCTATATCTCCGTGCCTTTGTGTTTTATAAATTTTTATTATGTCGAGCGGAACGCTAAAGTAGTATGTTATCATTCCAATTTCACTATACTACAACTTCCCCAGGAAAAATTAAATGAGAATTTGTCATTCTCAGGAACACAAATTATGCAAATTTTTCCATCGGTAGTATGCCTGTTAACTAATGAAATAAGGTTCAGGTTGTATGGAAAAATAATCTCAATGGCATCTAATACTAAAAGATTGTTTTGTGCAAAATGTTTCTCTAAAAGTTCATCAATTGCAACTTCCATTATTAACCTGGTTTTAGCTTTGATCTTGGAAAGAACAGAAAGTTCTGTTCCATTGCTGAGAAGATGTTCTAACAAATAGCTATTTAATGAAATATAATATTTATCTATATCACCAAATTTTTTCATTAAAAAATACTTTATGAGCGTTGTTTTACCAGATTGAAAATCACCAACCAGACATATTGTGCCACGGCGAATGCTATAGTTGTATACAGATTCTAGCAGTTCATAAGCCTTCTTCTGATTTTCCTTAAGATCAATTTGCCCGATGCCTTTAAGATTATTTTCCATCGGTAGTCTCCATAGCTGTTAAGCTTTTTCTTTTAAGTTTCATCAAAGTTCTACGAAGCCAGCGATCATTTGGATAGATATATAGTGCATCGATTAAAAGTTTCCGAGCGTCATCAATTCTCCCAATATTTTTATAAGCATTCACCAGAGATCCAATTATAGCAATATCTTTGGGTCTTATTTTTAAGATTGGCTCTAAAATGTCTATAACCTTTTGATATTCCTTTAGCTTTGATAAACAGAAAGCTAGCTGGATCTGAAAGTATAGCGAATCAGGCTTTAACTTAATAGATTCTCGTAATTCGGAAACAGCAGATTCATATTGTCCTTCATCTTTTAAATATTTTGCAAGTAATGCATGAAGGTGTGGGTTTTGATAGTGTGATGGTATTTTAAGTATTTTTTGAAGTTGCGATATTGCTGAAGATACATCTCTAGTTTTTGTCTTTTGTGAGACTAATCCACTGAAAGCATAATAGTCATCAGGATCAAGATCGAGCGCTTTCTGATATTCTACCATCGATTCCTCATCTTTATTTATAGCTGCATAAACATCTCCTAAGGCATGGTGTAACGATGCACTATCTGGATCAATTTCAAGACCACGATTCAATATCGATAGAGCGGTATCTATCCTTCCTAGCTTTCGGTAGATCATCCCAAGCCTGCTATAAGCATAAGTATTATTTGGATCGATATTGATTATAGCGTCAAAAATTTCTGAAGCAGATGCAAAATTGCCCTCCAGGATGAGAATTTCACCTTTTATACTATTTGCGTATATATTGGATGGCTCGTTTTTCAATACCCGATCTATTAAATGTTTGGATTCATCAAGTTTTCCTTGAATAAAATATATATGCGATAGATGTGACAGAGCAAAGCTATCATCGTGTCTTAGGTCAAGAACTTTCTCAAATTCTACTATAGCAGAGGTTAAATTTCCTTCCTGTTTATATTCAAGACCTTTTTGTTTGTGTATATCGATATCTTTAAGTGCATGATATTTTTCATTCTGATTTACTATTAAATCACGCAAACTAAGCAGCATTCTGCCTATTTCAGAAACTTTACGCTCTCGCACTTCATATTTTACAGTTCCATATCCTCTGGCAGTTGCTTTTATATCATCAAGGATGGATTTTAGTTGTGCGTTATTAATGTTGATTAATCTATCGCACCAATTATTAACGAAATCCTCAAAACCACTTTGCGATGAGTTATCTTTATAACCTGTAGCTTGCTCGCGTGTTATTAGCTTATATAGTATTTCAAGGTCCTTATTTATAGTTTGCATTTTATTTGTATGAATTTTTTAATACTATAATTTAAATAGAAAAACAGATATTGAAACATTCATAAGTAAATTATACTTGTATAATTGTTTATGTCAAGAAAAACTATATATAGGAATAATTCTTTACAATTTTTTGTTTAAATTTTTAAACCTTTTTATAATTTTCACGTCTGAAACTAGCTTGGTGTATCCAAAGATTATCTAATAAATTGGTTTAACTATTTGCAACGGAGGTTCCTATGAAAAATTTAATAGCCTTGACACTTGTAGTTTCAATGATACTTGCTGCTAATGCTGTAGTTCTTGCAGCAAATCTTGATGATTTCAATGGTCCGAATCTTGCTAATAGATGGACATATAGGGATCCTGGGAAGAAAGGTCAATATAAGTTTGAAGGTGGAAAACTGATACTTGATCTGAAGGCAGGGGCTGATATGTATATTAAAGGAACTGATGCAGGGGTTTGCTTCTTGATGGATCCACCAAATATGGATAATTTCAGTATCGATATGTTGTTAAATCCTGCAGTTAAAGGCACACAGCCGCCTGCTTGCCATATTGGAATCATATTCTTTAACGAAGCAGATTGGGCATACAGCGCATGGGGTCCGTATAACGGCGGACAGGATATACGCCTTGAGGATTGCGTCGGTGCAGATTATCGCTGGCGTGATCAGGCAAAGATCGGAATTGATGTTGCTAACGTGGCAATTGATAAGGATGTATACCTAAAAGTTACAAAAACTGGAACAAAATTGGAATTCTTTGCCAAAGGTGCTGCTGGTGAACAGTGGAAGTCTGCTGGCACAGATGAAAAACTTGGTCCAAAATATACCGCAGGCAAATATAAGGTCGGTATAGTAGCAAAAAGCTGGGGTGGTTCAGTTGATAGCACCTTTGAGATTGACTACTTCAATATACCAGAGCTTGCTACCACTTCTGTAGCTCCTTCTAGAAAATTAGCTACTACATGGTCTGCTTTGAAACTATAAAATACAGGTGGGTAATTCCCACCTTATGGTAATTTTTGTGGTTTAAAGATTACAAACGGAGGAGATAAATAAATGAAAAAAATGATTTCTTTGTTCTCTTTAATAACAATGTTTATTTTTGTGTTTAATTGTTTGGCTGTAAATCTGGATGATTTCAATGGTCCGAATCTTAACAAAAGGTGGACTTATAGGGACCCTGCAAAGAAAGGTCAATATACGTTTAAAGATGGCAAATTAGTTATCGATTTGAAAGCAGGTGCTGATATGTATGTAAGAGGGACTGACGGAGGAATCTGTTTCTTGATGGATCCACCAAATTTGGACAACTTCAGCGTTGAAATGATGGTTAATGTTTGCGTTAATGGCAATCAACCACCAGCATGCCAGGTTGGTCCAATATTCTTCAATGAAGCAGAATGGGCATATAGCATTTGGGGACCTTATAACGGGGGACAGGATATACGTCTTGAAGATTGCATCGGAGCAGATTATCGCTGGCGTGATCAAGCAAAAGTAGCTGTTGATGTTAACAAAGTGGCAATTGATAAAGATGTTTATCTTATGGTCACAAAGACTGGAAACCAATTGGAATTTTTTGCCAAAGGCAGTCCTGATGAAAAATGGGTCTCAGGTGGAATAGATCAGAAACTACCGCCAAAATATACTAAAGGTAGCTATAAAGTTGGAATAGTTGCCAAGAGCTGGGGCGGTTCTATCGATAGCACCTTTGAAATTGATTATTTTACCATCCCTGAGATTGCTCCTGTTAATTCTGCAGGGAAATTAGCAACCACCTGGTCTGCAATAAAGATGTAAAACATTAGGGCGGATAGCCATCCGCCCCTACCATATCTAACGGAAAACTTCTGGAGATAGTTCCAATAAATAGGGTTTGTCAATTGATAATGCCTTCTTTATAGCTTCTATAAAAACACTCCGATCATTAATCCTTTCTGCTTCAATGCCAAAAGAATTTGCATAAGCTACAAAATCAGGATTTTTTACCTCAACTCCCAGTGTTGCTCCAAAACGATGTTCCTGACTCCAGCGTATTGAGGTTAGAGCGTTATCATTGCTAATTATCACAACTATAGGCAGATTGTTTTGAACAACTGTAGCTAGTTCCATGCTGGTCATTAAAAAGCTTGCATCACCGGCAAGAGTTACTACTTTGCGATCAGGATCTGCTATCTTTGCTCCTATTGCTGATGGTAAACCATATCCCATAGCAATATATATCCCTGGATAAAGAAAAGTCCCCGGTATATACGTTGGGAAATGCGAATGCATGGCGTATCCGGTCATGTGAACATCTACAGACACGATTGCATCTCTGGGTAGTGTTTCGCGCAATAAACGAATAATTTCGGGAGGTTTAGATTCTGAAATTTGACGTTTCCAGTTTTTAACTTTATTTTGCCATTCTAAAGAAACTTCTTTCCGAATATTCTTTATTAATTCTTGAAGTATAAACTTGATATTACCAGATATTCCAATGGTTGGTATGTATTCTTTTCCGATTTCTGAAGGATCAGCTTCAATATGTATCCATTTTTCAGGCAATTTCATGCTCCAACCACCTGTATCCATTTGATTAAATCGTGTTCCAATAGCGATCAAGAGGTCCGTGGATTCAATTGCTTCATGGGCTAAAGCACTTCTACTGCCTTTCAATGAAAGCTCATGATCTTCTGGAATTGCTCCCTTACCTAATACCGTTGTAAATACAGGTGCATATAACAATTCAGCTAATTGTTTCAATTCTGTGTATGCTTTTGCATGATGTATACCTGATCCTGCAATTATGACAATTCTTTCTGCGCTTGTTATAAGTCTATGGACAGAATCAATGTCAAAGTCACTTGAAAAAGGTATATTTACATACTCTGGTATATTTGAATTGGTTTCTTCAGATAGTGCATCACTGCATATTTCAATAAGAGCAGGTCTTGGTCGTCCAGTCCTTAATGCAGTAAAAATTCGAGTTATGGCACCGGGAATATCTTCTGCTTTATATACACTTTCTATAGATTTAGTAACAGGCTTAAAGACCTGTGCTTGATATAGACCATGAAACAGTTTAGAACAGTCCTTTGACATGAAACGTGATTCATTTTGGCTTGTTATTAATAGGACAGGAACACAATCTGTGGATGCCTCTCCTAGTCCGGTGAGGGCATTGCTCGCTCCAGGACCTTGTATGGTCATACAAACACCGATCTCTCCACTTGATCGGGCATATCCATCAGCCATAAAGGATGCACCACATTCATGGCGAGTTAATATATGTCTTATACGATCTTGCTTATGATAAAGTGCCTCATATACCGGTGTAAGTTGGTTGCCTGGTATGCCAAATATAACTTTTACACCTTGAGCTATGAGACACTCGATCAGTAATTCACCACCAGTCATTTTTTACCTTTCAAGGCTTATACCATTTTAAAAAAAATTATTCATTATAATTATAAAATCCCTCTAAATCTCCCTTTGAAAAAGGGAGACTTTCATGATTTCGCCTTTTTCAAATAGATCGAAGGATTGTATAAACAATTTTTTAAAACAGTATTTTTATTACTTTTTAGCAGCTTCAGCCAATTTTTTTCCAAGTGCCCGGCATTCATCCAGAATACCTGGTGATGGTTTACCTGCCGCAGGAACACTATCGGCAATCTTATTTAACTTAAATGCCTTGCACATACGCTCAAGAACACCACATACAGTTTCGCCACCGCCTCCACCAGTTCCAAAAACTGCACAAGGCTTGCCAGTAACTTTACCTTGTGAAGGGTAAAATGTCCTATCGAAGAAATCTTTTAGCGCTCCTGCGATATAGCTGAAATAATCAGCAGAACCAAATGCAACAGCGTCACAGCCGATAAGGTCATCAAGTGTTGCATCAAGGGCTTTTTTCAGAGATACATCAGTTCCAGCAACACTTTTGGCTCCTTCAGCAACCGCTTTTGCCATCATTTCAGTATTACCTGACAAAGTATGGTAAACGATAAGTACTTTCCCCATTTTAATTACTCCTTTGCATTTATATGCTAGATTGAAAGGTTGGACAAGATTTAGTATTATTTCCAGTATAATAAGTATAATATAGAATATCAAACCATTTTAAATAAAGCAATAGTTATTGATCGAATGTAAGTTTGGAAAGAAATTTTTATTGGGAATGTTCATGATATAACCGACTTATAGGTTTCTCTATAAGTCGGTTATGATAGTTTGGAAAAGGCTGTTTTACCCTGTTTTAAGGCATTTTTTCATTTCTGAAAGTATTTTGGGATCAAGTTTTGGAAATCGTTCAAGGTATTCGATCCTTTCTTTATTAAGTTTATATACCATTTCTTCAAGGGTTTTATTATCATAAACCATCCTCAAGTCGAAAGGATCCATATCAAAATGATTGCCTTCATGGTCGGTTACACCACCGATCAAAACCTTTGTGCCATAATATGGTTCATCAGCCCATCTTGATGTATTTCTAAGCAGTGCCCTGGTCATGTATCCGATTCCGGTCTTCCATGGTCTCGTTGGTCCCCTGAGCAGATTACCTTTGGGGTCTCTTTGTTCTCCGACTCCACCTGTATTCATTACAAAACATCGGATTTTATTTTCAAATTTCTTCACGAATTCATAAAACATATTTCCCTCGACATCTTCAGAACCAACTATAAAGGGATTTGTTCCGACAACTCTCACGGGTGTGCCAGCTCTGGTAGGATCTCCTGCTGCTGTTTCAACTGATTCACCAAGCATGAAATAGCCTGCAATTTGCTCTGGTGTTGGCAATTCTTGAATTATTGGGACTACTGTATTATTCCTTGTGTTGAAAAATATATATAAACCGTCAAGTTCATCCAATGGAGGAAGATCTATACTGTCATACAATCTATTTTTAGGGAGTGCAGATAACGGCAGAATTCCTCGACCATTTGCACAAAGATCTTCTTCCAAATAATCCATATTACCCTTTGAATCGATATAAAGATTTTGAGATACAAACTCAGCAGAACGTGTTGCAGGTTTTAAGAGAAGATCATCATCATCAAGATCTGTTTTAAGGAAAAATGCCTGTTCTGTTCCAAGAATTGCTCCATCGCTCATCCGAAGACCAACAAAATCATCCTGAGCAACAAGCGATGCTTCACCTTCTCTATCAAGGTAATGTGTATGACCGATGTTTGTGGTTTTTCCTGTGCCTGATAGACCGAATATTATGACAGCGTAAGTTTTTATATTCCAATCATTCACATCTTGAGCCTTAATGATCTTAGAAGCAGCATGAACTCCGAGAATATTCCTCTGCTTGGCTAAATACATTGCCATTCTAAGGAAGCCTTTTTTGACTTCACCCATGTAGTCACTACCGATACCGATCGTTACGCCCAGTTCCGGGAAAGCATAAAACCTGCCAAAGGTTCCTGTGTTAATATCTGGAACATCGAGTATATAAATATGTGGAGCTCCTTCTACAGGATCAACTTCTCTCAGCATCTTACCCCACATATAACCAATATGATGATACATAGGGTTCTTTGTTGTAACAAGAAGGTTGCAGTTGAAAGTAAAATTTGGGTCTTTCCCGCTTCCCATAACTCTATGCACATAATCGATAGGTAATTTATTAACATGACCTACATATTCTTTGCCATTATAAGTTCCACCGAAAACTCTGGTTAAATTTATATCCAGATCTTTCAGTGTGATCTTTTGCTCATCTGCTTTATTACCTTGCATTATTTCGGGACTGCCAATAAGCGCTGTATATTTTTCTGAACGATTTCTTACTCTTGTATCCCAGTTAAATCCGCTATATTTTGTTCTTTGACCCGTAAGCTCAGATATTATGCGTAGCGAAGGTCCCATATACTCTGTAACATTTGTCGCAGAATGCTTTGAACGTGCAATTATTTCTTTAATTTTATCCAATACAAATGTATAATCATTCGTTTCCAATATACTCAACCTCCATTTCAGAATAAATTTTTTTACATACAGTTTGTCATTATTGGTCAATTAGTTTAGCAGAAAAGTTTGCTTATTTCAAGGACATTTTTTACTGCCAGGCATAAACTTTTTATCCCCATCTCTCTAGTAAAAAAACACAGAGACACAGAGAGAAAATTAAACACAAAGAACACGAATAAAATATCACGAATTAAACGAATAAAACGAATAGCACGAATATAAAAAAATTATTCGTGTCCTTTGTCATATTCGTGATATTCGTGGTTAATAATTCGTGCCATTCGTGATTAAATATCTCCGTGTCTCTGTGCCTGCATGTTTTACCTTTATTATGTTCTGTATAAGTTGTTTTTTAGAGTTCATGGACGTAAAACTTATGCATGGTCTTTGATGTTAAATCTAGCGAAACTTTTTTTTATTTTCTGCGTATTAAATTATGAGTCTTGAAGATATTTGGAGATAAAGATTATGTCCGGTTCAATTTCTGATGAAGAACTTATGTCTAAAGTTAAAGTAGGGGAAGTTGAAGCATTTGAAATACTTTTAGCACGCTATAGAAAACCACTATTTAGCTTTATCTTTAGAATGCTGGGTGATTTTCACAAAGCACAGGACATATTCCAGGAAACATTTTTTCGTGTTTTTCGGTATGCATACAGATACGATGAATCGCAAAAATTTTCTTCATGGTTATACCGGATCGCGCATAATCTCTGTATAGGAGAAATGCGCAAAAGGAAAAGGTCTGAAACGATTTTTGAAGAAAAAGACGCTAAAGAGTTGGTAGAACATCCAGATGAAATGACACCGAATAAAGAACTGGAAAACAAAGAAATGGAACAAATCATAGAAAAAGCTATCCTTAAACTTACAGAAAGCCAGCGCGAAGTGCTTATACTTAGAGAATACCAAAAGCTTTCTTACGAAGAAATAGCTCAAATTACATCGATGTCAATTCCAGCTGTCAAATCATGTCTACATAGAGCACGTATGGCTTTGTTAGATATAATCGCTCCTTATTTTACTCACAAAAAAGATGGATAAAAATAATAAGAGGATAAGAAAATGAAATGTGAAATATGCAGGGAACTGCTTTCATGGTATTTGGAAGAGGAAATACAATACGAAGAGATAAAAGAACACCTTTCAACCTGCAAAAAATGTTCGGAAGACTTTAAAATGCTTAAAGAGGCTTTAAAACAAGTTAGAACGTTACCACAGATTACTCCTCCTGACCAAACTTGTTTGAAAATAATCGAAAAGATTAAAACAATACCTTTGCCTGGAGAAGTTATCTATAAATATCAGATACAGGAAGGAGAAATACAGAAAACTTTCACTTTTAAGAGTAAAGAGCAATCATTTGTTGAAAAAAGATCTGGAATAAATTATAAAATTAAATCCAGGCTTTTTAAATGGTCAAATGGAGTAAAAAAGAAATTCATTAAATTAAGTTTTTCTTAACGGGGATGGTATAGAAATGAAAAAAATGTATGAAAAACCAAGTATATTAGAAACTATGCCTATTGAGGAAGTCTTGATGGATGAGGAATTTGCTCCGGAATGGATCAACTGGAGACAAAGCTGGAACAATAGTTGGAACAATAGCGGAGTAATTCCAAAAAATAAAAGAGAACCAAAGGAAGTGGAAAAATGAATAATAAAAAGCTTAGTTTGTATCCATGGGTAGATATAAAAGAACTTGGAGATAACGCAAAAAGTGAAGCAATAGTATATAACTATTCTCGTGGTGAAGTTCATCGAATAAATGCTACAGCACTGGAAGTGCTTAAACTATGTGATGGAAAGCATACTATAGATGAGATAGCTGAAAAGCTTGCAGATATTTATGATGTTAATCTCGATGTTCTTAAAGAAGACGTTGCAGAGATAATCAAAAAATTTGCAGAATTGAGGATTGTTAAAGAAAGAAATTTTTAACGATGATGGTTTTTTCTCGACTGGAGGCAAACTGTATGAAGAAAGTATATGAAAAACCGAATGTAATAGAAACTATGCCTATTGAGGAAGTATTGATGGATGAAGAATTTTCTCAGGGATGGGTTAATTGGAATAATAGTAGCTGGAATCAAAGCTGGAAAAATAGTGGCGCATTTCCAGAGACAGAAAAAAATTGCTGAAGGAAGTGGAAGCGATGAAGAAAGTATATGAAAAGCCAAATGTATTGGAAACTATGCCTATTGAAGAGGTATTGATGGATGAAGAATTTTCTCAAGGATGGGCAAATTGGAATAATGGTTGGAATAACGGTTGGAATAACTGGCATAATAGCTGGAACAATAGTGGTGCTTTTCCACAGACACCAGAAAAACCTGCTGAAGGAGGTGAAAAATAATGATTCAAACGCCGCATTCATGGGTAGATGCCATAAAGGAACTTGGAGAATCAGCAAACGGAGAGGCAATACTGTATAATGCTCCACAGGGTAAAGCTCATAGGATAAATGCCACTGCTCTAGAAGTGCTTAAGTTATGTAATGGGGAACGAACTATTAATGAGATAGCTGAAAAATTGGCAGAAATTTATAATGCTGATCTCGAGGTTCTTAAAAAAGATATTATAGAAATAATAGAAAAATTTGCTGAATTGAAGATTGTTGGAGAAGGTCCATTTGAAGGATGAATATTACATAACCATTATAGGTTAGAATCTCTGGTATATCAGGATATATAAGAAGATAAAAAACAATGAAAGTAGTATTAGCTGGCATAGATCCTAATAAATTAAATAGCCTTCCCATCCTTAAAAGTATTCAAAGAGTATTTAAAAATATATCAATCGCATTGGAGTCATTAGGTTCAAAAACTCAGGTAATTAAGGCATGGGAAGGCAATGTAGATTTCTCTCAAGTTGATGCGATAATTGGAACGTATGAAGTTCTAAGAATCAGGCATCAACTTAAACTTGATATACCTGTTTTAGTTTTTCCTCTTGGAGATATGCCTAATGGTGGCTTATTATTATTTGCTCATCATGGTTTATTCAGACCTTATGATTGCATCGCTTTTTCATGTTCTTCTGACTTTGTAATATTTAATAGGTTAGTTGAAGACCATAACCTTATTGTGAGGGTCATCCCATTTCCGATAGATTGTGATGTTTTCTTTAGAAAATCAGTTGATCAGGAACTGCTTAGAAAAAAGATTGGAATTCCAGGAAAAGGTAAAATTTTGATCTATGCTGGGCGTATTAGTCTCCAAAAAAATTTGCATACGTTAATAAGGATATTGGAAGAAGTAATGAAAGAAAAAGAAGTTTTCCTGTGTATTGCGGGATCACCAGATCAGACACCTTTGAAAGAATTTGGAATTAGCGGTGATAACTATGCTCAAAGACTGGATGAAATGATTAAGAAAAAAGGATTGACGAATAATGTTATATTTCCTGGACATATCGATGATAATACTTTAGTAGAGATGTTTTCTGTGTCAGATTTGTTTGTTAATGCCACGATCCATCATGATGAAAATTTTGGATTCTCTCAAGTTGAGGCTCAGGCATGTGGTCTTCCAATTGTTGCTTCAGAATGGGGAGGAATTAAAGATACAGTTATCCATGGAAAAACAGGGTTTCTTATGCAAACACTATTAACTGATAATGGACCAAGATTAGAATGGTTGTCTGGTGTTAAATATATCTTAAGTCTGCTTTCAGACAGTTCTTTATGGAAAGCAATATCTGATGAATGTAGGTTGCACGCTCTATCTAATTATAGTTTCAAAGCTGTTGGTAACAAGATAATGGAAGCTTTGAAAGATATGATTTACATTAAAACGGGAACGAGAGAAATTGCTTTGCCAGCAATAAAGATAAAAGATGAAGTGAAAAACTATATAATTGACTCTATTAAACCGATAAAAACAGGAAAACTTCGTTATCATTTACTGCCAGTTACCGATTCACAAGGTGCTAAGTGGTTTTACAGGACACGTATGGAACCATATTCTTCAATGAAAATTTCTGAAATTGATGATATAGATGGCGCAAAAATTCCATATAAAGTGATCGATATGAATATTCACAAAGACAATAGTGTTGTAAAACTTTTGGATTTACTATGGTGTAAAGAGGTACAGATTGACCCTGCATCTCTATCATTTTTAATTCTATCTGATGGGAAAAAATGTATAGATGAAATATGTTATGAAATAGGAGTTTCAAGAGAAAGAGGATTTGAAATTTTCAAAAAGCTTATTAGAGATGGTTTGATCCTTTTTATCCAGGAGTGATATTAAATGTATTCAATCTTCAATTTTGAACTAAGGTCACCCCAATTTTCTCTGGAAGAAAATATCGAAGTAATTTCACTTAACGGAAAATATATTCTTTTATCGCCTGATACAGGTGGCTGGGTTGTTTTAGAACCTTCAGAGCTTTACAAAGTATTCTTGCCTAATTTAAGTCAGCAATTGGGGGAAGAATTGTATATTAGAGGAATAGCGAAAAAAAACGGGATTTCATGTTGTTGTCCTACGGATCTATCTGAAAACAAAAAAATGACATATTTTGAGTTCCAGTTGACCAATGGATGCAACTTAAGATGCGATTATTGCAATATTAACGCAAAAGCTCAAAGAAACGCTGACAAAGCTAACTTTGAAATAGCAGAAAAACTTATAGATAGAATTATAGAGTATTGTCTTACTCATAAAGTATTAGGAATAACAATACAGTTCAGTGGTGGTGAACCTTTTACCAATTTTGATGTAATGGAACATACATGTTTTTATGCTTCTGAAAGATTAAAGAAAGAAGTTTTTCCGAAAAGACTGTGTTTTCAGGCTCAAACCAATCTTGCATTCAATATTGAATCAAAGCATTTGGAGATTATAAAGAAATTCCAGATTGGATTAGGAATTAGTCTGGATGGTCCTAAGGAATACCACGATGCACATAGAAAATTTCCAGATGGAATTGGAAGCTGGGAACTGATTATGGAAAATTTGAATAAACTAAGAGCAGAAGGGATATCTTTTGGTGTAATAAGTGTTATAACTCCCCAAAATGTTTCTGCAATGAATATAATAGTCGAGTTCCTGCTAAGTAATGGTATAACAGGATTTGTGTTAGGACCGCTCCTTCAAGTAGGTAGAGGCTCTAATATGAATTCACTCGATCCGAAGGAATATGCTCGTGGACTTTTTGAAATATTCGATTATATTCTTGTTCCTTATTATAAAGCAACCGGTGAAATTCCATTGGAAAGAGAATTTGGATTAGCTCTTTTAAATTTCATACAGCCATTTAGATATTATATATGCTGGAAAAGTCCTTGTGGAGCAGGAACGAACATAAGTTCTATAACACCATTGGGAGATGTGTTTCCCTGCGGTCTCTGGGTTAACGAACCGGAATTTAAAATTGGAAATATATATAATAACAGTTTCAATGAAATGATATCTAGTAAGATTGCTTCAACTTTGAGAAGAAGAACTATTAGAACCATTGAAATTTGTTCGAACTGCCTTTATAGGGCATGGTGTCAGTCACGATGTCCTTTTAGTTCCTATGCATACCATGGTGATATATTTAAACCATCAGGATACTGTGAAATAACAAAAGAATTATTTTCTGAACTTCTGAGAAGGTCAGCCTCTAACAAGCTGGATGATGAATCTATTTGCGCATTAACTCAAAAAGCATCATTGATGTATTAACTAAATCTGTGATTTCTATTCAACAACTTTAATAACCATAATTGTCAGATCATCATTCAAAGGAGACCCATCTATAAAGTTTATTATTTCGTCATATATCTTATCAACCAGCGCAGATGAACTCAAATCAATATTTTTCTGAACGACTCGCATAAGGCGATTAACTCCAAATATCTCTTTATTTTCGTTAGTGGCTTCTGTTACACCATCGGTATATAGAACGATTATATCACCAGAAATAAGTTGAATTTGATCCTCACTATAACTAGTATCCTCTATTATTCCCAACGGAATACCACCATTTTCCAAAAAGACTCCTAAACCTTCTCTGAAAATAATTGGCGGATTATGACCTGCGTTTGAATATATAAATGTTAATTCTTTAGCATTTAGAATACCATAAAATAATGTAATGAATTCTGTAGATCTTGTGTATTCACATAGATATTTATTAGTCTTATTTATTATATCGCTGACTGATGATGTATCTTCTGAAATCGCATGTATGTTGGCATGTGTAGTTGCCATAAGTAAAGCTCCAGGCGTTCCTTTGCCAGAAACATCTGCAATTACAATCCCAATACGTTGGTCTCCGAGTTCGACGAAATCATACAAATCACCGCTCAATTGGCTACAAGGAACAATTTTTGCTTTTATATCAATTCCGTTTAGGATTGGTTTATCAGCTGGAAGTAATGCAGACTGCACCTCCCCTGCCATTGCTAATTCCCTTTCGATACGTTGCTTTTCAATGCTTTCCTTATATAGATTTGCATTTTCTATCACTATTGCAGCCTGATTTGCTATTGATTGTGCTAGCTTTATTTCTTCTTCTGTAAAAAAATGAGGCTCTTTTGTATATAGATGAAGCGTCCCTATAGCCTTTTCTTTGCTTTTCATGCCAACACAAAGCATTGATCTGAGACCTTCCTTTTTTGCTGCTTCATTATATATAAATCTATGATCAGTTGATACATCATATATAACCTGTGCATCTCCGTTAAGAGCTGACTGACAAATAGGATGTTCTTTCAAGATAACAGGACCTTTGCTAAGATATTCGGGGCTAAGATTATATATCGACTTGAGCGTCAATTCAGTGCCACTATCATTAAGAAGTCTTATAATCGATGCCTTAACGTTGAGAGCTGATACAACTCCCTCAGATATACGGTCTAGAATCTCCTGTGGGTCCAGCGAAGAAATTAAAAGTTGATTTATTTCAAGAAGCACGGTAAGTTCATTTACCTTCTTTTTTAAAGAATAGCCTTGATAACATAAACTTATAAGTGTGTTTGCTATTGTATATAGAAAATTAATGGTATTATTCATGGTCTCTTCTGACCATGGTTCTACCTCCGAAGCAGCTCTCATAAGCTGATCAAAATTTAAGTTAAATTTTTCAGCTAATTCCTTCACCTTTTCAGGTTTGATAGGCTCTGTAGGTCTATCGCCCAATACAATTGTCCCTAAAAGATGACCTTCAATTTGTATTGGTGCTGCAAATTGAGTTAGTCCAGCATAGCAAGTATATTTTTGAGGTTTACCCGCTTTTGCAGCGAGTGAAGCAGCAATAATATTCGATTTCCTGCATTCAGGATTCGTATGCTCCTTACCTGAAATTAAGGTGCAGAATTCATTGCTCATGCTAGCACGTGTTACAGGATAGCCTTCTGAATCTCTTATGAGTATTGAAATATTAGCAGTTCTTGCTGCCCAATCCTGAATTTGCTGAAGAATTGATACATCTATCAATTCAGTAAGTTTTGGAAACTCTGATCCTTTTTCTGGTTTTCTCTGTAACATTTATATAATTCCTAAATCGGCTAAAATGCACCGTCAAGCGATAAAAAGATTTCTGTTGATATACCATCTCCAGAACCAGTGCTATATAGATCTCCTCTTTCATCCCAATATATGTATTCATAATTCATATATCCAATCGGGCGATGCTGTGCTGCTGTTAGTGTCAATCTTAATGAATCTCCCATGTCATATCTTACACCAACTGCCCATAATGTCCACCAAAGTTTTTCATTTAATAGTCTATTATTATTTATATCCGTTGCGGATACTCTGTATTTATATCTCCCACCACCAAAATACATGAATAAATTTCCAACACGATATTTGAAAGGATCATGATTTAAAATGTGTTGAATGTCTATCCGTAACCTGGCTAATGTGTATCTATCTATTGTTTCATCATCTTGTATATAACCATAAGGATCTGCATACTCCCCTGGGTATTTATCTATAGTTTTTCCATTTAAATGTGATAATGAGGTAGCAAAAGAGATATTATAGCTTTCAGTTAGATCATAATTGAGCCTGAATATTGTAGTTATCTGGTTATACTTTTGCCTTTCATCAAAATCATAATAATCATTCAGATCAAAGAAATCATCTAATTGTGTTCGTTTTTCATTATGAAGAAAACGCAGAGTAAAAAATTTATCAGCCTTTGACCATGCTATTGGTTCCTGCACTGAATACTTAAGTATTGCAAGCCTATCTTTATCTATGAAATATAGGTTTCCAAGGTGATCGATAGCTTTTAGCTCAATATCTTTTAATTCTGGATCTGATTTATCTATAGTGTATAATATTTTATCTTGATATTTTCCATTCTCATCAAATATTTGAATTCTCATCATCACTTTTTCAAACTCTCTTGTCTTATTCAAAATTGGATCATCTTGCCCTGTTACCAAAGTTGTTGAGTCCAAAATTTTCCTTCTTTTCATTGATGTCTTAAGAAGCTTTTCGTATTTGGCTGAGTCTGCTACTAAAATCATACCATCCAGAGTTGTTTGTATATAAAGCCCATCAAAAAACTCACCATTCCCATAGCCTTTTTTACCAAAAGACTTCAAAAATTTGCCATCAGGACTGAATTTTGAAATTCTGCTATTACCTGTATCTGCAATGTATATATTATCTTTAATATCAATTGCAATCCCTGTAGGTTTATCCAGTTGTCCAGGATTTCCACCAGTTCCTGAAAAGCTCATCAATAATTTACCATAGGGGTCTAGCTTATAAATAGAGTCCTGGTCAAGGACATATAAATTACCTGTGCTATCAATTGATAGATATATTTGCCTATCAACTTTATCTGGAATTATCATCAATGCAAAATTCCCATCAGTATCAATTGCAGGAGATGCCTTTTCTTTTAATGGAAGCTTTTTGGATAAATCATCTATTGTGAAAGTGGAACTATATTTACCATCAGCGGTAAATTTATATATACATGGACCATAATTAAATATTTTTGGGTTTTCTGTATCACTAATATGAAATGCTTTCCAATCGGCTACATAAATATTTGAATCTTTATCAACTGCAATATCTATAGGGCGTGTAAACATAAAATCTGACTCGGATGGTATTTCCATGAGTGGCTTGCCGTCAGGATCAAGTTTTTGAACTCTTAGATTATCAATATCTAAAACATATATATTTCCACTTTTATCAAATGCAAGACGAGTTTTTTCTGAAATTTTGCCCGGAGTTTCTCCTTTACCACCGAATTCTAACACAAATTCAATATTTTTGTAAGCGTTAGCAATAGAAGATAAAAATATGAATTGGATTATAAAGAATAGTTTATACTTCATAAGATTTTAATCTATCGACTATAAGTTTATCCAGAATACCATTAATGAACTTGGCGGAGTTTGGTGTGCTAAATCTATTAGCTAAATCTAGTGCTTCATCAATTGTAACTTTTGGAGGAACATCATCTATATAAAGGATTTCGTAAATGGCAGACCTAAGTATATTACGGTCAACGACTGGCATTCTATCAATACTCCAATTTTCCGAATAATTATTTATAATACTATCAATTTCATCTATATTTTCAATAGTCCCTTTTATCAACTCTATAGAAAAAGCCTTTATTTCTCCGCTAGGATTTCTATCTTTCCAGAAACGTTGCAAAATCAGATCGATTGGGTCGCCCGTCATATCAAATTGATATAATATTTGTATGGCATACTCTCTTGCTCTTGAACGTTTTCTCAAAATTCAGACTCCATAGTTAGAAATCTTTTTATTTTTTTAATTGTTTGAAAAGGTTTGCCATTTCAATTGCTGAAGCGGCAGCATCAGATCCTTTATTTCCTGATTTTGTCCCAGCTCGTTCAATAGCTTGTTCAATATTATCTGTAGTTAGAATCGGAAGAGCTGTAGGTACACCGGTTTTAAGCCCAACTTGTGCGACTCCTTTAGATGCTTCAGCAGCTATATAATCAAAGTGTGGCGTAGCTCCGCGAATAAGAGCCCCAAGACATATAACAGCATCATATTTACCACTTCCCGCTAATATATCAGCTGTTATTGGTATTTCAAATGATCCAGGAACCCATGCAATATCAATATCATTATCATTTACACCATGGCGAACAAGAGTATCCAAAGCACCAGATAAAAGTTTTGAAGTTATAAATTCGTTGAATCGGCTTACAACTATGCCAATTTTTAATCCTGTGCCTATTAATGTTCCTTGATATATATTAGCCATTTATTCCTCCTCTTCATACTTCCAGTTAAATACATGACCCAGTTTTGCTTGTTTTGTTCTAAGGTAACCTATATTACACTCATTAGGAGTAATCTCTATAGGCACACGCTCAACTACTTCCAGTCCATACCCGGCAAGTGCAGCTATTTTTCTTGGATTGTTTGTCATTATACGTATCTTTTTTAACCCAAGATCGCAAAGTATTTGCGCACCGATGCCATAGTCCCTGAGATCGGCTTTAAAACCAAGTCTTTCATTGGCTTCAACTGTATCCAGACCATCATCTTGAAGCATATATGCACGCATCTTATTTTTTAAACCAATACCTCTTCCTTCCTGCTGCATATAGACTATAACACCTTTGCCTTCTTTTTCTATCATCTTCATTGCTTGTTCAAGCTGTTCTCCACAATCACAACGTAGAGAATGAAAAGTATCGCCAGTCAAACATTGAGAGTGAACCCTTACCATTACAGGATCTTCGCCTGCGACCTCGCCTTTGATTATAGCGACATGGGTTTCATTATCTATAAGACTTTCATAAGCAATGAGCTGGAAATTTCCGTGCTTCGTTGGTAATTGTGCATGAGCAACACGTCTGATAAGCTTTTCTTTCATTCGCCGATATGTAATCAAATCTGCAACAGTCATAATTTTTAGACCATGTTGTTCTGCAAAGACCATAAGGTCTGGAACTCTTGCCATTGTTCCATCATCGTTCATAATCTCACAGATGACACCTGCTGGAGTAAGTCCTGCTAATTTTGCAAGGTCAACAGCAGCTTCCGTATGACCTGCACGCACCAATACACCTCCCTCTTTTGCACGCAATGGGAAGACATGTCCGGGTCTAACAAAATCTTCAGGCTTTGATTCGGGATCGACAAACTTTAAAATAGTATGTGCCCGGTCATAAGCAGAAATTCCTGTAGATATTTTGTCTCTGGAGTCTATAGAAACTGTATATGCGGTGTTCATAAGTGAATTATTGTCATATACCATTGGACACAGCTTTAACCTATCCAGAATACTACCTTCTGATGGAAGACAAATTAATCCTCGACCATATTTTGCCATGAAATTAATTGCATCTGGAGTTACCTTTTCAGCTGCCATTACAAGATCGCCTTCGTTTTCACGATCCTCGTCATCCACTATAATTATTATCTCGCCATTCTTAAAAGCGGATATACATTCATCAACACTATTAAAGTCCATTATCATCACCTAACCATCTAATTTTTCTAATAAAAAATAAATAAGTTCCTGAATATTACAGGAAGCCATGTAATCTAAGGAAATCCTCATCTATAACCGAGCTATATTCTTCTTTTTGCTTCATTATGAGCCTTTCAATATATCTTGCTAGCATATCCACTTCTATATTAACTGAATCACCCGGTTGTTTTAATCCTAAAACAGTGTTTTGTTTTGTGAAAGGAATTAAAGACACTTGAAATTCAGAGTTTGAAACTTTTGTTATTGTTAGACTTACACCATCAACGCAAATAGATCCCTTTACAGCGATATATTTCGTTAATTCACCCGGCACTTCAACATCCATGAGAGAAGCTATGCCTTCGGTTTTAAAACTAACTATTTTCCCGATCCCATCGACATGTCCGGCAACGATATGCCCTCCCATTCGATCTGTTGGGCGCAAAGCCCTCTCAAGATTTACTTTATCACCAACTTTTAAGTCCTTGAGATTTGTTCTACGGACAGTTTCTGGCATTATATCCGCAATGAAGCCGTTTGTTAAAACTTTGGTAACTGTAAGACAAGCTCCATTGATGGCTATGCTATCACCTTCCTTGCAATCATCCAAAATTTTGCTTGCGTTTATATGAATCTGACAAGAATCGGATATAAATTTGATGCTAGAGACTGTGCCAATTTCTTCTATTATACCAGTAAACATTTTATTTTATATATTTGGTTTTTTAATAAAACCAGTTATAAGTATATCCTCTCCAACTCTTGATACTGATAAACTATCAACTTTAATAGCGTCTGAAACATTTAATATCCCATCTCCGCCTATTGGTCCGATTGCTTTTCTTCCACCTATTATTTTGGGTGCAATGAAAATCATTATCTTATCTACAATGTTCTGTTTAAGAGCAGAAGCATTAACCTCTGCACCACCTTCGATAAGAACACTGGTTATTTCCATTTTGCCAAGTTTTAACATAAGGTCAACAAGGTCAACTTTCCCATTTATATCAGAAACCGTAAGAATTTCGGCATGTTTTTTAAGCTCAGAAACCCTATCTGATGGTGCGTTTTTTGTTACAGCAATAATTGTTTTTGCGGAACTTTCAATATTTAAGATTTTTGAGCTTAGAGGTATTCTGGCATTGCTATCTAAAACTATTCTTATGCAATCGCGACCTGAACCATCTGGCAAGCGGGTAGTTAGTAATGGATCATCCTTAATTACTGTTTCTATACCAACCAGAATGGCATCAACTTCATTCCTTATCCTATGAACCATATTACGTGATTCTTCAGATGTTATCCATTTAGAATGACCTGAAATAGTAGCTATTTTGCCATCTAAACTCATGGCAGATTTTAATATAACAAATGGCAAGCCAGTTGTAATATATTTTATGAAAGCGTAGTTTAATTCTTTAGCTTCTTTCTCCAATACACCTGATTTTACTTCAATGCCATGTTTTTCAAGGATTTCTTTGCCTTTTCCATTTACTTTTGGGTTCGGGTCTAACATTGCTATAACGACCCGCGAAATACCTGCCTCAATTATTGACTGTGTGCAGGGTCCGGTTCTTCCATAATGCGAGCATGGTTCTAAGTTGACGTAAATGGTCGCTCCTTTTGCTTTATTTCCTGCGGATGCTATGGCGTGAATTTCAGCATGGGGAGTTCCTGCTTTCTGGTGGTATCCACTGCCGACTATCTGTCCATCATGGACTATAACAGCACCAACCATAGGGTTAGGGCTGGTTCGCCCCTTAGCCTTTTCTGCCAGGCTTAAAGCAAGTTTCATGTATCTTTCATCAGGATCTTCCATAAAAAGCCCAAAATTTTCAGGCTATGGTCTCCTTCCATTTTGATTATATTATCAAATTTAGGATATTAACTTTTATTTTAATTTTTTTGGATATTATTAGTTGTTAAGAATTTTGTTAGGTATGATTATATCAATCGAATATGAAATTGTCAAGAATGTTCCCAAGATTTAATCACGAATGTCACAAATTATTAATCACGAATGGAATGAATAAGACGAATTACACGAATAATTCTTTTATATTCGTGTTTTTCGTGATTAATTTTCTTTCTGTGCCTTCATGTCTCTGCGTTTTTCCTAAAAGATACAGACAAGAAGTTTATGCCTGGTTTGTTAATATATCCAAATACAAGGAACCTTATTTTCAGGGATAGTATAATATCTATGGATTATGCACTGCATCTGCAAATTCGAACATGAGTCTAATATCGTTTGTTTTTTCAAGGATGTTCCCGGTAACAATAAAATCTGCTCCGGCACGAACTTTTGCAGAAGCATCCTCTGGCTCTGTTATTCCACCACCAACTATTAGTGGAATATTAATATTTTCTTTCACAGCGGAAATCATTTCGTCTGGCACCGATAAAATTGAACCACTGCCACATTCCAGATAAACAAATTTCATACCAAGCATCTCCGCAGCCATTGCATGCACAACTGCAATGTCGAGTTTGTCTCGCGGTATCGGAAGTGTAGCACTTATAAACTGCACAGAAGTGCATGAACCACCTTCTATGAGCATATATCCTGTTGGTATTGCTTCTATTCCGTAACGACGCACTAAAGGTGCAGCCTTTACATGCTCCCCGATAAGAAAATCCGGGTTCCTTCCACTTATCAGGCTCAGGAATAATACTGCATCGGCAAAACGCGAAAGATGGCTGGATGCACCCGGAGATATAATGACAGGCAAGGTAGAATTCGCTTTAATGTCCTGAATTACTGAATCCAAATTTTCAGACATTAATAGACTACTGCCTACAAGAAAGGCATCAACACCGGCTTCCTGAGATTTAGAAGCAAAAGCAGATGTGCTTTCTGAACTCTGCTTATCTGGATCAATAAGCACCAGATAACCTGCTCCCCTTTGTTCTTTCACTCTGACAAGATATTCAAAAATAACGCTCATTATCTACTGTGCCCAGCCCATTGAAATCAAATGTCTTAATTCCAATAACAATTTTGGATCGTTTCTTAAAGCAGTCCAGAACATTTCAATAAGTGAAAGCTTTCGGGCTTTCATTAATACTCTGGCAAGATCATTTAATGTTTCGTCGCTAAACCTCAGAACTCCTTCCCTGATAACACGAAGATGTCTGAATGTTCGCCCAACTTGTTTATGCCAACGTCTTTCATATTCTATCAAAGATGCACGCGAAACATCACCTTTTTTTATTGATTTTGCAGCAACTTCACCAGCAATATTGCCGGCTAACATGGAATTAATTATTCCTCCACCTGATACAGGGTCATTCTGATGTGCCGCATCTCCAATTATCATAAGACCATCATGAACGATCTCAGAAAGTGTTCCCGATACTGGAACACATCCAACAATTGTAGCTAAAATAGACCCACCGCCAATCTTTTTCTCAACAAATCTGTTAAGATAATCAATGGCAGACTCATTGCTAATATTTCCACTAATGCCAATTCCTACATTAGCTGAATCATCACCCTTCGGAAAAATCCATGCATATCCCCTGGGGGCTATTTTATGTCCCAGATAAAAATCACAGTAATTTGGATTTATCGATATTCCCTTTATAAGATACTGAGCACAAGTATCTACTTCATCTGGCTTACAATAAGTAGATATACCTGCCCATCTACCAACCTGCGATTCAACGCCATCAGCAGCTATAACAATTTTTGCATGGACAGCATAATCTCCATCCAAACGACGTATTACTGCACCTGATATACACCCATTTTCCCTTATCAGATCAATGGCTCGGGATTTTACCCAGACCTCAGCTCCAAAACGGATAGAAAGAGCGGCAAGCTCTCTATCGAAAATTTTCCTTTCTAATACAAGACCAGAACCCGGTTCTTCAATTGTTACGCATGAACCATCAGGAGAATATATTCTACCTCCGTTTATCTCCGTAGAAATCCATTTAGGATCGAGGTCAACTAGCTCAACTAAAGCTCTTTTGCTAACTCCTTCTGCACACCTAACCGGGGAGCCTATCTCCTGCCTTTTTTCCACCATAAGAACCTTCATACCTTGTTCTGCTGCAGTTTTAGCAGCTATAGAACCGGCAGGACCTGCTCCTATAACCAATACATCATATTTCAATGTCTTTGTAATTGCTGAGTTCCATGCACGGGGTTTCCCATTTTTTAATGCTTGATCACTTGTTTGCATGGCACCCAACGGGCAGACCTTTACACATGAAAGGCAATTTTTGCAGATCTGATAATCTATATTCAAATGCAAGTCGATCAATTCAATTGCATTCTCCGGACAAACACTCACACACGCTCCACAATATCCACATATATCTCTATTTACAAAAGGATACTTCATATTCTTACAAACCCATTCTTCCAAGATATATTGCTCCCAATCCAATAAAAATGTCAAACTTCATAATACTTGCAATTTTTGCAGCATTTTCTGGTGACGGTAGCCTGATAAGGCTGAAAGCACAATACATAAGTATAAGATCAACCCCTATAAGAACGCAAATAAGATAATAAAGCGAATAAATGCCGAAAACATAAGGAATAGGACTTGCAATTATCACCAGAACAAAAAAAATGATTGATATATATACCGCTTTTTTTTCACCGAGTTTTATTGCTAAACTCGTCATCCCTGATTTTTTGTCACCTTTAACATCTTGAATATCTTTAACAATCTCGCGTCCAGTAGTAAATAAAAAAGCAAAAATTGCCGGGATTACTGAACCTTTTATAGACCCTACCGCAATACCACCAGAAACAAAAGTCAAGCCAGTAAGGATTCCAATTGAGATGTTCCCAATCAATGGATTTTTCCTGAGCCTGAATGTATAAAGCACAAGGATCAAAGAAACCAAAACTGCAATTAAAAAAGCAAGTAGACTGACTAATAAGCCTGAAGTTGTTCCTAATATAAATAAAAAAATAGAAAAAACTAACGCAGACCTTTTACTGATTTTTCCAGAAGGTATGGGTCGCAATGGCTTGTTAATTATGTCTGTTTTAACATCGTAAAAATCGTTTAATACATTACCAGCAGATAAGAGTAAAAATGCAGCAACTCCAACAATTATTACCTTGCTATAAGGATCAAGGCTTCCTTTTGAGATTAATGCACCCAAAATAACTGATACAAAAGCTATTACACCATTAACTGGTCGAATCATAACAAGATAATAGTATAAGCTCATCCTTTTTATCTGCCTGAAAATTTATACTAGGTTAAAAGCCAGATAGGATTTGTAAAGCATATATATTCTTCGTTTCCTGCTAAAGACCTTGCCTCCAAACGGATATAAGAATTATTCTTACACTCAATCTCATGAACAAATGTATTCTTCGCGAGATTCAAATCAGGCTTCAAAGTAATTTCGAGACTTTCAACCTTATTGATAATATCTCCTCTGTAAATATCAATTTTATTTATGAAACCAAACTCTTCCGAAGAAAGTGAATCGATAATTAATTTTGATCTTCTAGAAGAAATATTTTCACCCACATTTGCGATCCTACCATTATCATTCTGAATTCTTGGGATAACTAATGGACCGTTTGTTATAATAGTATTCCCATTCTTCATAGCATCTAAGATTCCACTTAGAGAAAAGTTATTTCCACAATAGGCATAAGTTCTTATTTTACCAAAAACATGGTTATCTAATTCTTTTAGCTTTGTGTTTGGATATTTAATTCCACGACATCTATTAAAATCTCCGTGAGCGTCATTACCTCCTAATATATAAGTTTTTTTCCCCTCAAGCAAAAGCTTAATCCATATTTCACGTGATTTAAATAATTTTTCATCTTGCTTGCCATTCCAGAACTGGAGACCAGAGTATCCATCAGTTATATAATCTTTATATTGCCAATGTCCTCTTTTCAGGAGCAACCTTCCCATAAAGCCATTTCCTTCCTCTGGATGAGCAGCAAACGCGAAACCTCCCATTTTCCTTATCTTGCTCAGGCATTCATTAAGCGTCAGATCTGGTCTCCTGTTTAATCCTCTTTTAACTCCGTCGCCTTTTCCAGGTATGAACTCGTGAACATTAAAAGCAAGCAAATGTATGTTATGATTATTACAATTACCACAGGATATCTCTTCTGCAGGAATGACAACGAAGTTGTTATCTTCAGAATTTATAAGATTTGCATCTCTTTGAACTGTTTGCCATCTGGTAAGTTTTGGATCATGCTTAAAAAATTCTCCTATAACAACATCGAGATCGTAAGAATGATCAACAACAGCTAACCAGTTCAACCCCAGAGCTTTTCCCATATTCATTGCAACAGCAGAAGGAGCACCAAATTCTACCTGATCCTGTGTCATATCTGAATGGTAATGAGCATCTCCGTAATACCATCCATCAAAAGATGGAAGCTTGCAGGAACTCATAAAAATATTGAGTGGTTTATGTGATAGACCTGGTAAGTTATCCGTTGTTATAATCTTTCTTCTACCATTTCTGGTAAATTCGATCTCAACAGAAAGTTCCAGATTCTCGTTTAGAGATGATGGTGGATTAATATATTCAACCTTATGCCAGTAATGTTCATTGATCAGCAATGAGTTTGACAACAGTTCCTTACTGAATAGTTCTTCATCTCCGATTTTACATCTCGCAGTAATCCTTTCTAAGTTAATTGGATAGCGATCTGCATCTTTAATAATACAAACTACTGGAATAGGCTCATTGGGTTCAACTCTCCAGGGAGCATCCACAATTATTTCAGGATAGTTGCGATTTATAAGGGAATATCCGAAGAAGGTATAATGGATCTCCGCATATCCGTAAGATTTCCAGGACGCAACAATTATGAAGAACAAAATTGTTAGTGAAAAAACGAAATTTAACTTATATTGCATCATAGCATAAATCCCATTCTATTAAATAAATGATTGTAATCTTGCCTATATTTGGCTTTTAACTCTATTATCTTTTCTTTATAATCATTAGCAGATTCAATCCTTTCAATGCAAATTTTAACCAATTGCTCAACCTGCATATCTGCTGTAACATAGCTATCTCCCAGCGCTTCTATTACTGATGATCTTGAATCTAATTGTAAGAGAAGCGAGGGAATACCCATGGAAGATAAAAGCATGCTTCCATGAACCTTAACTGAAAAACCAAAAAAACACCTGGAATAATATTTAAGAAAATCTATATAATTATTAGAAAATAGAATATCTTTTCTATTAAAATGCCCAAGTAATTCCTTGTAAGAACCAAGATCATGACAAACCCATAAGCATCTTTTATCTGGAAATTTTTTGGATAAAGAATCATAAACACCATTGCTTATGCTCAATATCTTTTGCTTTGGGATGTCACAATTCCAAAATGCACTACCCCATATTATGAAAATGAGGTCTCTATCTTTTCTATCAGAAATTACCTCTCCAGCAAAAAATGATGGACAAACAGTCTGATATACATCAGCAATACCGCATGTTTTTAGAAATTCAGCTGCATATCTATCTCTAACAATGAATTCACCATATAAAACATCGCGATATTTCATTACAAACGCGACATATTTTTTATCAGAACGAACATCAGGAAAATCCACAGAGCCATCAGTAGAACATTTAAAATTGCTACCTACAGCAAAAAGTAGAACTTGTTTTCCCGTTGATTTACTATATTCAATTATCTGATTCTGCCATTTCATTTTATAGCAATCTTTATAAAATATAGGCGAACCACACACAACGATTAAATCAGAATTATCGATAAATTCTTTAAAGCTATTACTTTTTGGAATTAAAGTTTTATCTATCAGGAAAACGGTATCGAAATATTTCTCTGGAAAAACGTTCTTGAACCCTTCATAAATAAAGTTATCACCTGAATTACTTCCCAAAGTTGTAATTAGACAAAGATTCATTTCTATAAGATTATAACCTATAAATATAATAAATACAATATTTTTCTAACAGAACGAATTTATGGATAATTGATATTAAACCTTATCTGGTAATAAAACTTAACAAATAAAATAGTTACCACAAGTAAAATGAGATAAAAAGGTATTAGTATCGCAACTAAAATAGATAATACCAGAAGGCTAATTTTAGTAGTAAGAATGATCGAGTTTAATTTCTTTTCATTCCAGTTATTTATTGTCATATATATAAAAAAAGGTAAAGATACCATAGAGGCAATAAAAGCAATAAAATCCTTAGAAACTAAGCTTATAAATGGCACAATACCTACTAATATTGTGCTTAATATACATGACCTGCGAACTCCTAAGAATGCACCTGTTGTTAGATCACCTATGTGAACATCACCTTCCATATCTGGAATTGTTGTATTAATAAATGCTGCGGAAATGCAAAAAAAGTAGGGCAAACTATTGATGAGAGTATTAATTGTTATTCTATTTCCAGATTCCCATCCAACAGCAAAGGCTACGATACCAAAACCTAAAGCATTTGCAAATAAATCCCAAAAGGGCTTACCTTTTAATCTGATAGGTCGAGCTGAATATAATATACCAAGAACAATAGATAATATAATTAGATAAAAGTAAATTCGCTGGAATTTAAAAAATGCTATTACAATGGATGTAAAAAAAAGAGCGAAAATTTGTATCTTTAGTATATTTTTTTTTACATATCCACCAGCAATAAGGTATAGCTTTCCATTTATTTCATCTGTTCTGCTATCTGTTATTTGGTTGGCTATATAAACAGCGGACATAAGGAGAGAAAATAAAAACAATGTTATTAAGATTTTACCATCAGGATAAAGAACGATGGGAATACTTCCTATCAAAGGCAAAGTAATCAGTGTAGAAATATTACTGCTTGCACCCTTATAATAGCCTAATAAAACCATCGTCCAAACAGGAATTAGTAGTAAAGGTCTTGCTATTGCAATATAATCAAGTAAGTGTAATAAACATCGAGTATATAGAGCAGGCTTTTTATCCTTTATTTTTGTTTTTATATTTTTTACGGTGGACAGTTTTGTTTGTTGCATAATGAGTATAAAACATAGTTAATTTCAATGACTTTACTCACTTTTTTAACTTTTAACCCAAAGACCCGCATAAGAACATCTATTTATTATCTGATTTGTTAACTGTAGAGCCTTGAAAAATAGATTCTCTTTACATTGTATCTTTATTTTAAAAGAACATAAATTATCCGTAAGATAAATAGCAAATCTAGGCAATGCATATTTGTTATTAACTTCGGTGTTCAAAAAAAAGTTATGGTAATCACCATTTTTAACCCTAACAAAATCAGGTTTTAAAGAAAAAGCAGAGATATATCCTGCTTTTTGGACAAAATCAATTATTCTATTATTGTAATCACCATAAGGATAACTGAATAAAAATATTGGTTTTCCTAATTTATCTTCCAGCTCCATTTTCGAGATTTTCGTTTCATATTCTATTATCCTATTATCCTGCCTTGTTAAGAAGTTATGGCTAACTCCATGAGAACCAAAAATAAAGCCATCATTTGCCATCTCTTTAACCTGGTGCCAATTAAGATGCTTGAATCTTGGTCCCGGGCTTGCGTCCCAGCTGTTATATTTCCCGATATAACCTGTTGACAAAAAAATGATGGCACTAAATCCATATTTTTTCAGTATCGGATATGCATAATGATAAATACCCTCATATCCGTCATCAAAGGTTATTAATACTGGATTGTTTATTTTAATAGTAAAGCGATCATTAGAGAAGCATAAATTTTCTTTTGAAATGTTAAAATTTTGGGGATGTAAGCATTCATATCCCTCTTTTTTAAGAAATTCAATTTGTCTTTCAAATCTTTTGGGAGAGATTGAGTTTATTCCCCATTCTTTTTGAAAATCTACTTTGTGATAAGCCAATATCGAAAAAAAGTGATTCATGGAGCTTTAATCCATTGATTCACGAGCAGTTACCATATTCTTATGTTCCTCCAGCTCTTTTTCCAGCTCTTTAATCTTTTTTTCCATTTCATGAATTTGCTCGATAAGTTCTGGTAGTTTTCGCACACTTGCTTGTATACGTAAATCTCTAGAATGTGGCATAGCTGGAATACCTGACCAGGTGGAACGTCCGGGAGGGATATTTTTACTAACTCCAGACTTTGCAGCTATCTGAGCATCTTCTCCTATAGTTATATGCCCAACAACACCGACTTGCCCTGCAAGGGTCACGCGGTCCTTTATTTCAGTGCTTCCGGCGATTCCTACCTGGGCAACGATAAGACAATCCTCACCTATAACTACACTATGGGCTATCTGAACAAGATTATCAATTTTGGTGCCACGTCCAATCCTAGTTTCATCCATAGCAGCACGATCAACAGTAACATTAGCTCCGATTTCCACATCATCTTCAACAACAACGGTCCCTAATTGCGGAAATTTATGATGTTTGCCATTTATTGTAACAAAGCCAAATCCATCACTTCCAAGCACAGCACCACTATGAATTATAACCCTATCACCAATTCTCACGGATTCTCTTATTGTGACAAGTGGATAAATAAGTGTTTGTGATCCAATTTGCACATTATCTCCGATATATACAAATGGAGATATAGTTGTTCCACTACCTATCTTCACATTATCGCCAATAAATGTATAAGCTTGTATCCATGCGTCTTCAGCAATTTCTACATTTTCACCTATAATAGCAGTAGGATGTATGCCTCTTTTTTTCGCCTTCACTTCAGAAAATGCTTCTACAACTTTTACAAAAGCCCAATATGGATTATCAACAAGGATTAGAGATTTTCCATTACATTTGGTTCCTTTGGCAACTATTATGGCAGAAGCATTAGTTTTATCCAATTGTGAAGTATACTTTGAATTTGCTATAAAAGTAATTTCACCTTCTTGTGCCTCCTTAATTCCTGCAACACCATATATATCAATATCACCATTACCTAATAACTCCCCACCAACTAAATCACAGACCTCTCTAAGCTTCTTAACCATTTATCTCTGTCCTCACAAAAAAGGCTTAAAACTTTGAACTAATAATAAAAATCTAACTAATTAAAAAGCACAAAGTTCGGAGAAAACTGGTCTCTTTTTTCAATTCTTTGTGCAGGATATTTCAATAGCAATATTAATTGCTTTTTTCTGGGACATTAACGGGTTTTTTATCTTCTTTTGTTTTGCTATCCTTTTCAGGGACTTTTTTTGTATCTTCAGTTTTACTGGAGTATTTATCTTTATAAGCTTTATCCAGCATAACTGTAACCTTACTTGTAATATCAATTTCTGGATTCAGGTATAAAACAATTAACTGCTTTTCTAATACTAAATCATAGCCCTCTTCTATAGCTAGTTTTCTTATAATTTCTTTGACTTCATCAAGGATAGGTTGTAAAAGTTCATCTCTTTTCATTTTGAGCTTTGTGTTTCCATCTTGAACTAGCTTTTGGCCTTCCAGTCGTTTGTTTTCAATTTCATTCTCCAGTTTTTGCTCTTGTTCCTTATCATCGAGAAAACTGCGCTGTTTTGCCAGCTTTTCTTCAAGAGTTGCCAGTTCTTTATCTATTCTTTCACCTTCTTTTTGCCACTTTTCTGCTTCTTTTTCCATCTCCAATACTGCATTTTTTCCCCATACAGAATCACTGAAAACTTTATCTGTATCAACTACCGCAATTTTTAAGTTCTGGGAATAAACAGGGAAACAAATAGATACAAATAAAAATAATATAATTACAATAAACTTTTGCTTCATTTAATAAACCCCCTAGACTAAAAAGCTGGTCCAAAATCAAATTGAAATCTTCCACCTTTTATCTTTTCACCTTTACGAGCTGGATCTAGCGGAAAACCATATTCAATTCTGGCTAATGCCCCTAGCAAGTCAACACGTAATCCTATACCAACTGATTTTCTTGGGCTGAAATTTTTCCAGGGACGTTCATCATCACCCCATGTTTGACCTGCATCAAAAAAGATTATACCTCTAAGCATATCAGTTATAGGTATACGATACTCGATATTCAACAAAGCCATCTGATTTCCACCGGATTCGGCATAATTGTCGGGCGTTATGGAATAATTATCATAACCGCGGACAGAATCTATTCCACCAAGGTAGAACCTTTCCCATCTCAACTGATATATCTTGGGATATTCACCAGTGATATAGCCTGTGCGAAAATGAAAAGCTAGCACCAGTTTCCACCATGTAGGAATAAAGAGGCTTGATTCAGTTATATATTTCTGGAATTTATCACCGCCAAGACCTGAAAATTCCGATGAAAAAGAATTATATGAGCCACCATTAGGGTCAAACATGCTGGTCAAATACTGCCTTGTATCACGGTCTAAGATGAATTTAATACTTCTTGTCTTTCCTCTGTTAGTTGCCTGCCATGTTTCTGGATCACCAAGGAGTTCCTTGGTTACCCATCTTTCATTTCGCAGACCGATAGATAGATCAATTTCTCGCGTTAAAGGATGCCCAACAGTTACTGCACCTCCAACGCTTTCATCTCTGTAAAATACCTCTTCTGTTTCCCCAGGATAGTAATTTGTGCTTCTTCGTCTGCTATATAAGCTAAAACTAAAGAATGTTGGACTATTGAATATCCATGGGCTGCTAAATCTAACCTCACCAGTTCTGCGTTCACGCGTTCCTATTTCACCGCGTAACTGAAGTCTTAATGCCCTCCCTAATATATTATCATCCCAGATATCTAATGCTCCAAATAGACCGCCTTCTGATCCATAGCCTCCAGCGATGCTGAACATTCCGGATTGGCGTGATTCTTCAATATCAAAACCAACTATTACTTTTTGGTTACTGCCATCTTCGCTAGATTCTGATAGTCTTGGTTTAGGTTCTGCCCTTTTAATAAAAGGTCCAAGCGTTAATATGCTTCTTCTAGCATCTTCAATATTTTTCGATGAAAACATTTCACCACTTTTTATGTTAAACCGCTCAAGCTCTCTTCTTATAACATAATCTTTAGTTTTATGTGGCTCATCACTCGTTTCAGAAACCCAGTTAATTGAAACGTTTTCTATATAAGCCGGACCACTTTCGATTATTGTTAAGCCGATATCAACAACCTCTTGATCTGGGATAAAGTTCATAGCATCTGTCTTTATTTGCACAGATACTCTACCTTTATCAAGATACATATTATAAATTCTTCTGATACTTTCATCAAAATCTATCTCTTTAAATAGATCTCCTTCTTTAAGAACAAAATTTCTTAGCACCTCTTTTTCTGAAAATAACGGCTTATTATTTTCATAAGGTATTATGTCAACCTTTATATTACCGACTTTATATTGTGGTCCCTCATCCACCTCGATACGGATATTGATCTTTGTCTTATCATCATTAAAGTTTTTTTCAACTTTAAGAATTCTCGCATCTACAAACCCATTCTGCCGATAATATTTAACTAGAGATACCTGATCCCCTTCGTAATAGTTATCATCAAACCTTTTTCCTTCTTTAAGTTTCATCTGTTTTTTTAGGTCTCTATCAGAGATTCTTCTATTACCTACTATATCAATACTACCAATAGATATCTTGTTACCTTCACTAATATCGAAGGAGACCCTGGCAGTCCCATCTTCTGGATTACTTATTATATTAGGTTCCACTTGCACTAGATAATAACCCTTATCTTTGTATAATGAAACAATCTTATTCTTATTTTCCTGAATTAGTTTTCCACTTAAAGATCTCCCAGAGCTAATGGTCAATACATCTTTTATTTTTCCGGTACTAATACCACTATTTCCATTTATAACAATATCACCTGAAACTTTGGGCCATTCTTCCATGATAAATGTAAGCTCTATTCCATCCTGCGTTCCAACAGAATCAACCTGTATATTTGAAAACTGCCCGAGTTTATAAAGAGCTTTTACATCGCTATTTATTTTTTCTTTGGAAATTTCTTCACCAACTCTTGTTTGAATGATACTGATAATGGTTTCAGATGGCATTGTCTTGCTACCTTGAACCTTTATTGATTTTATTATAAATGGATTATTACTCTGTGCAAATACATTTAGAATAGAAATAAATAGTAATATCACAACTGCGCAGTATTTCATAGGCAACCCTGAAAATTTACAACAAAAACCCTATATTGACTAAAAAACAACAAGTGTTTTTTATAGGTTAAATAGAATTTTTTCATCTTAGCAACTATAAATTGTTACTTAGCTGAACCAATTGTAGCAGGTTCAGCAGTATTAAAGGAAAGTTTTTCTCCATCGCGAAATATATAAATGGTATTGCCAAAAGCAGTTCCATTGAGCATCATTTCGGCGATATGATCTTCAACATGTCTTTGAATTTCTCTTCTCAAATGTCTTGCACCAAATTGTGGATTAAAGCCCTTTTCTATGATAAAGTCAACTGCACTATCCTGGAAGACCAATTCAACATTACTTTCCTTTAAGCGTTCCTTGATATCATTCAACATTATCTCCGTTATTTTCGCTATATGCTCACGTTCAAGAGAATTAAAGACGATTACTTCATCAATTCTATTCAGGAATTCTGGATTAAAAACTCTCTTTAACTCCGACATCACCTTACTGCGTATATCATCATAGGCTTTACCTGTGTCAGTATTTTGGAAACCCAGAGGAGAGCCTTTCGCTATATCCCTGCTTCCTGCATTAGATGTCATTATCAATATTGTGTTGCGAAAATCTACTGTATGTCCGAGGTTATCCGTTAATCTTCCACTATCAAGCACCTGAAGTAAAATATTGAATACATCAGGATGGGCTTTTTCAATTTCATCCAATAGTATTACTGAATAAGGGTGTCTTCTTACTTTTTCTGTAAGTTCGCCTCCTTCTTGATACCCAACATAACCTGGAGGTGCCCCAACAAGCCTTGATACAGCAAATTTTTCCATGAACTCTGACATATCGATACGTATCATTGCTTCCTGATTACCAAATAAATGCTCCGCCAGGACAGCAGCAAGATAGCTTTTACCTACCCCAGTAGGTCCGATAAAGATAAATGATCCAATTGGTCTATTAGGGTCTTTAAGACCTGCTCTGGACCTTCTGACAGCCTTTGTAAGAGCGATAATAGCTGAATCCTGTCCAATAACTCTTTCTTTGAGTGCATCTTCCATTTTCAAGAGCTTTTCAGCCTCTGTTTCTTCCAGTTTGTATATAGGTATACCTGTCCACCTTGATATGACTGCTGCTATATCATCTTCAGTAACATCCAGGCGTTCACTGATCGGAGTTATTCTATCCTGACTATCTTCAAATGACATTGAGCGGTATTTTGGCGGTTCAAAAATAGAAAGAGTAGATTCATCATCGTCTCCAGTCATTTCAAAATCAATTTTTTCAAGGTTTTCATTTGCTCTTTCATTTATTTCAAAGTTTTGTTCTTTTCTGAAACTCCTTGAAGAACAAGTGTTTGATATGTTTTTCATTCTAACGTAAGAACCTGCTTCATCGATAATATCAATTGCTTTGTCAGGCAAGTAACGATCAGAAATATATCTTGCTGAAAGCTTTGCAGCTGCGACTAACGCTTCTGGTGTGTAGTTAACATTATGATGTTCTTCATATTTATCTTTTAGCCCTTTGAGAATCTCTATTGTCTCTTCGACTGATGGCTGAGATACATTTACAATCTGGAATCTTCTTTCTAAAGCACCATCTTTTTCAATATATTTTCTATATTCATCAAGAGTAGTTGCACCGATACATTGGATTTCTCCCCTGGAGAGAGCAGGCTTTAACATATTTGCGGCATCAATAGCACCTTCCGCTGCACCAGTTCCTACTATAGTATGCACTTCGTCAATAAAGAGTATTACATCCTGGGACTGTCTTATCTCATTCATTATATTCTTCAGGCGTTCTTCGAATTGACCTCTATATTTTGTTCCAGCAACAAGTCCTGCAAGATCAAGAGTGACCAAACGTTTATCAAGGAGCTGATCAGGGACATCACCACAGACCATTTTTTGAGCTAATCCTTCGACAATAGCTGTTTTTCCCACGCCAGGTTCTCCAATCAAAACAGGATTATTCTTCTTTCTTCTAATTAGTATCTGCATAACCCGCTCCATCTCTTTCTCGCGACCGATGATGGGATCAAGCATATCATCTCTTGCCAGCTGAGTCAAATCCCGGCTATACTGGTCTACAGTATGGGGAATTTTTCTTGGTGATGGAGCTGTTCCTGGATTAGCTCTCAACACTCTTCTTATCTTATTCAGATCAACACCAAGGTTAGCAAGTGCTCTAGCTGCAATACCATTCTTTTCTCTAACTAAACCTATTAATATGTGTTCAGTTCCGACGTGATCAAACTGAAGCCTGTGTGCCTCTTCCATAGCATATTGAAGAGCTTGTTTGGCAGAAGGAGAATACTCCAGTGGACGTCTGGCATCAACATAAGTTCCAGGCTTCTTAAGTAGTTTCTTTACTTCATTTTCTAACCTTTCAAGGCTTATATTTAATCCTTCCTGTAAGGCTCTTGCAGCTATTCCTTGTCCTTCACGAACAAGACCTAAAAGTAGGTGTTCGGTATCTATTTGATCATGATTTAATTTTAATGCTTCTTCACTTGCATAATTGAATATTATACGTGCTCTTTCTGTAAATCTTCCTCCGAGCATCTTTACACCCTCACTTGCTTAGATAAATTATATTAAAACTCCCAACTTATGTGAAAATGAGAATTTTAATATAGTTATATAAGTGTTTTATAAATTATATATAATAAATTAATGCGATTTAAGTATATGTTTATTTAATTAGCCAAAGTAACCCTTACTAATTCTGCCCTGCTTATATCTCGTTTCAAAACATCAGATACATCACCATTCAATTTTTGAAGATGTGCAGGTTGTGTAAGAACAAGTAATCTGGCAATTTTCGCCCTATCTAATCCTGAAAGTATACCCAGATCAACACCAAGGCTAACCCAGGAAAGAAGGTCTAGAGCTTCTTTATAAGATATAGCCCTCGCATTTGTTAAAATTCCATAAGACCTGAACACCTTATCTTCAAGACCTACCCTATTCTCTTTCAAAAGCGATCTGCGCGCTCTACGTTCATGTTCTAATATCTGCAGAGCAATTGACTGAATGTTCTCTACTATCTCTTCTTCTGTCTGTCCAAGGGTTACTTCATTAGATATCTGATAAAACGAACCTATAGCTTGAGACCCTTCTCCATATAATCCTCTTAAGCAATAACCCATATCAGATACAGAGGATAGAATTTTATTTCCATCCTTTGTCCCTGCTAAAGCAGGTATATGAAACATCACTGAAACACGAAGACCTGTCCCCACATTTGAGGGACAAGTTGTAAGATAACCAAAATTCGATGAAAAAGCGTAATTAACTTTGCTTCCTAATTCATTATCTATATTATTAATAATACTCCAAAGTTCTCTAATTTGCAATCCAGAGTCTATAACCTGAAGGCGTATATGATCTTCTTCATTTATCATAATACTCAGGGTCTCTTCTTCTCCTATTACTATCTTTCTTGTACCTTTTCTTTCTGCTAAATCCCTGCTGATCAGGTGACGTTCAATCATTAATTCACGGTCAACATTATCAACTTCATCTAAGTTTATTATACACGCATTTTGTAGATAATTACAAGATTTTAAATCACTTAAGGCATATTCAATAGTATCTGCTATATTTTTGAGTTCAGACTCATTTGCAATATTGCTGAATAGATGACCATCAAGGTTTCTGGCTAATCTAATTCTTGTGCTTATAACAACATCCAGGTCAGGACCATTTCCCTGCATCCATCTGGCAGATGAATTAATAGCTGAAATATGACGAAAATACGAAACAGAATTTTGTTCAACATTCTTTAATAGTTCACTCGTTTTCTTGGCTATTTTACCTCTATGCTTTGTGCTACCGTGCAAACGTCGTAAGAAAGGTATTAATTCATCATGAAAATCAGTATAACACACAGGACATCCAAACAATGGAATATTAAGCGATTTATCGTATAAGGTATTATTTACTATTTTTTGTTCAAGACCACAATTAGAGCATTTACGTTGCAATGTTTCTTTTTCTAGCTTATGAGCAACTGATCCAGTATCAAGCATAGCACAATCTTCACATACATGTATCTCCTTTATTCTGGAACCTGATAGTGAAATGATCGTAAAAGATACGTTATTTTTTCGACATATTTCACATAACATATATTAAAACTATTCATTAGACGGATAAATCGGTGTTCCGGTTGATTGAGTTAATTCTCGGAATCTTGCCATTAAATCCTTAGTTATTTTACCTGGGACACCATCACCAATTATTCTTCCATCGACTTTAACCACAGGAATGATTTCAGCTGCTGTGCCAGTTAAAAAGCATTCATCTGAAACATAAACTTCATAACGATTGAATATTCTTTCTTCTACCTTCAATCCCATATTATTAGCTAGTTCAATGACAGCATCACGAGTTATTCCTTCTAATGCGCCGATATAAGTCGGTGGTGTATATAAAGAATTCTTTTTAACGATAAAAATATTATCGCCTGTGCATTCAACAACATGTCCATTAGAATCAAGCATTATAGCTTCAATGGCGTTACCATTTTTCGCTTCTATTTTTGCAAGGATATTATTAAGATAGTTTAATGATTTTACTCGTGGATTGAGAGCCTCTGGCACATTCCTTCTGGTAGGAACTGTAATAACAGATAATCCATTCTTATAGAACTCATCTGCATATAGCACAATTTTATCGGTAATGATGAAAACAAAAGCGGATTTGCATTTATCAGGATCTAATCCGAGGTCTCCAACTCCTCTCGTGACTACAGCTCTTATATAAGCATCACGTAAGTTATTCCTTCTTAGTGTTTCTAATATGGCGGATTTCATTTGTTCACGGCTTAAAGGTATATTTAATCGGATAACCTTTGCAGAATCATAAAGTCTATCTAAGTGTTCATCTAATTTAAAAACACGACCATTATATGATCTTATTCCCTCAAAGACTCCATCGCCGTAAAGTAGCCCATGGTCAAAAACTGAAACTTTTGCTTCTTCCTTTGGTACAAATTCACCATTTAAATAAACTACTAATCCCATTTTTTTTACACAGAATCTTAGGAGGAAAAGATTTATTTCCTCTTTATTCCGTCTCCTTTCACTATTTCTGCCTTTCCATCAACTAATCTGATGATCCTATCAGCTTTCTGAGCTAAGCTTTCATTATGTGTTACAATAATAAATGTTTGATTCAATTCTAAATTAAGTCTCCAAAGGAGTTCATGTATGGCTTCTCCCGTCTTTCTATCAAGATTACCGGTTGGTTCATCTGCAAGAACGATTTTAGGATTATTCATTAATGCTCTCGCTACTGCAACCCTTTGCTGTTCCCCTCCTGATAATTCGGCTGGTCTATGTTCTTCTCTACCTTTAAGACCAACTGTTTTTAGAAGCTCTGCTGCTATCTCTTGTGCGAATTTGCGACTTTTACCAGAAATTAAAGCCGGCATCATGACGTTTTCTATAGCAGAGAACTCCGGAAGCAGATGGTGAAATTGAAATATAAAACCGAGATCACGGTTACGAAAATTGGCTAATTCGCTATCCGTAAGCTTAAATATATCCTTTCCATCATATAGCACTGTTCCACCGGTAGGACGGTCTAAAGTGCCTATGAGATTCAGGAATGTGGTCTTCCCGGTTCCGGATGCTCCAACAATAGAAATAATCTCACCAACACTAACCGATATATCAACTCCCCTTAAAACATGCAGCTCCTCATGACCACTAATATAAGATTTCTGTAAATCTATCGTTACCAGGTAATCCTGTGGATGCTGTTTAGCTTGAATGCTTTCTTCATTCATATCTTAAAGCCTCCACGGGATTCAAATTAGATGCCCTCCAAGCAGGATATAAGGTAGCAAGCCAACATATTAATAACGATGAAACATTAACAAAGATAACAAAAGCCCAGCTTATATCCGCTGGTAAACGATCAATTTGATATACAGTAGCAAGTCCGCTAGGTATACGAATGGGCAACCATGTTTCTAAAGACCAACAAAGAAAAACACCTAAGAGAGAACCAAGAAGAGAACCTATTATGCCGATCAGTGATCCCTCGAAGGTAAATATAAGCCATATACTTTTTTTAGTTGCTCCCATAGATTTTAATATTCCAATTTCTTTTGTTTTTTCCATTACCATCATTATTAACGTGCTGGCTATATTAAAAGCAGCTACGATAATTATCAGTGCTTCTATAATAAACGTTACAGTCTTCTCAAGGTTTATTGCAGAAAAAAGATCTTTATGTGCTTCCATCCATGTCATAACATAAAAGAATATACCTAATTCCATTTGAATGTCACGTCTTATTTGCTCTGCTTTATAAATATCTTTTATTTTAACTTCGATTCGATCTACAGCATCTCCAGTATCGTAAAGCTCCTGACCTTTTTTCAGCGAAACAAATGCTAGAGAACTATCGTAAGTATACATACCAGAGTCATATAATCCAACTACCGCAAATGTTCTTATAACGGGTTGTAAACCTCCTGGTGTTTCTACCAGTCTTGATATAAGTCTTATCACATCACCTTTCGAAACACGCAGCCTTTTTGCAACACCCTTTCCAAGTATAATTCCTCCATATATAGTATCTTCGGTTAAATTCTGCGCCATCTTTATTATCGGTGATTCAAAATCTAGACCATCTGTCACATATTCTTTAATACTGGTTACCATAGGTTCCATATCTGGATCAATAGCTTTTATCAGCACACCCATCTGATTATTCCCATTCATATCCTGCAGATATGCTTGTCTAACCAAAGCAGGAGATGTCGCCACTACTCCATCAATTTTGAGAATATCTTCCATCATTCTGAAATAGTTACTGAAAGCCCGATTACCATCTCCTAATATGGTTATATGCCCTTCTGAACTTAGCATCTTATCTCTATAGGTGCTTTCAAAGCCACTCATTACAGATAAAGCAATTATTACAGCAGCAACACCCAATGCTACACCGCCTATAGAGATCATAGATATAAAAGATATAAAGAACTGCTTGCTTCTGGCTCTCAGGTAACGAAGCCCAATAAATATTTCATATCTCATTCGCTATCAATATAACCTTATAATAGATTTGCGCAATATTGTCAACTTTTAGTAGTAATTCTGTTATTTAAATATTACCAGCTTTTAGATTTCTTCTGTTACATGCTCTTCAGGGCGCATTTGTGGGAAAAGAATAACATCCCTGAGAGAAGGCATATCAGTTAATAGCATAACTAATCTATCAATTCCAATTCCTAAACCGCCAGTAGGAGGCATGCCATATTCCAGAGCTCTAAGAAAATCTTCATCCATCATGTGGGCTTCCTCATCGCCTGCTTCTCTTTGTTTTGCCTGTTCTAAGAATCTTTCTCTTTGATCTATCGGATCATTCAGTTCGCTAAATGCATTACCTAATTCAAATCCTGATACAAATATTTCAAATCGCTCAGTTAAACCATTATTATCAATCTTTCTTTTTGCTAACGGCGATACTTCTACTGGATGATCTGTTATAAGCGTTGGCTGAATGAGATTTTCTTTTACAAACTTGTCAAAGATAATATCTATCATTCCTCCACGAGAAACCGCATTAGGCACTTCTAAATTGTTTTCTTTTGCAATCTTTACTAAATCTTGAACATCCATATTTTCAATATCAATTCCTAAAGCAGACTTTATTGCATCCAGCATGGATATCCTTCTCCATGGAGGGGTAAGGTCTATTTCTTTTCCCTGGTAACTAATAATCGTGCTTCCGCAGGATTCTTTTGCTGTATAAGCGATCATTTCTTCAGTAATGCGCATCATATCTTCATAATCTGCGTAAGCTTTATAAAGCTCTAGCATCGTAAATTCGGGATTATGCTCTTTATCCATACCCTCATTACGAAAATCCTTGCAGATTTCATAAACTCTATCAAATCCCCCGACAATTAGCCTTTTCAGATATAACTCATCTGCAATTCGCAGATAAAGATTAATATCAAGTGCATTATGGTGAGTGATAAATGGTCTTGCTCTAGCTCCTCCATATATAGGCTGAAGAGTGGGAGTTTCTACTTCTAAAAAACCCTGATTATTCAAAAAATCTCTTATAGTCTGTATTATTTTGGTTCTAGTAATAAAAACTCTCTTAACATTGGGATTAACTATCAGATCAACGTATCTTTGTCTGTATCTTGTTTCTTTATCTTTCAATCCGTGCCATTTTTCAGGTAGGGGGCGTAGTGATTTTGCCAGCAGGGAAAAATCCTGAACAAAAACTGTTAATTCACCGGTTCTTGTTTTAAATAGCCACCCCTCAACTCCAATTATATCACCAATATCTAATAATTTAAAGACATTATCAAATTTATATTCACCGATCTTATCTTTACGCACATAAAGCTGTATAGTTCCTGTTGAGTCCTGGATATTAAGAAAACAGGTTTTTCCATGTTCACGTACAGACATAATGCGTCCAGCCATCTTTACAGGGACTTCATTTTCGCTGAACTCCTGTTTATTAGAGAACTTTTCAATTATTTCTGATGAATAATCCCTTACATCATATTTTCGTGGATAGGGATCAATATTCTGTTTCCTTAAGTCATCAAGCTTTAGTATTCTTTGTTTTATCAATTCGTTAATCTGTTCCACTTAGCCAAATCCTTTTTGATGAATAAAATGACCAATAACCTTATACATCTTTTTGAATCAGGTAACTTTTCTTGTTTAATAAATTATGAGAATTATAAGTTAAAAGCGGTTCTATGTCAAGTAAAACTTCTGAAACCAAGCATAAAGTTTTCGTTCACAAACTCTATAAAGTTAAAACACGGAGGCACAGAGACACGGAGATATTTTATTATATTTTCAATCACGAATGTCACGAATAAAGCGAATTACACGAATAATTATTTTTTTGTTATATTCGTGCTATTCGTTCTGTTCGTGTCCTTCGTGATACTTTATTCGTTTGATTCGTGATATTTTATTCGTGTTCTTTGTGATTAATTTTTCTCCGTGTCTCTGTGTTTTTTTACTAAAAAGATACGGGTAAAAAGTTTATGCTTGGGTTTCAAAATATAAGGGCAATTCGGAAAGGTTAAATGTTGTGCACTTATTCTACCAACATTTCGTCCCTACGGGACTTAGAAAATGCTGCTTT
>FWPV01001832.1_pt1 | contig 55301 bp, 55 predicted proteins | sample 2228371 | NCBI WGS metagenome assembly FWPV01 (sample SAMEA103939776, study PRJEB20133) | metagenome
CCGCTGACATAGTTTAGACTGCTCATAATTGATTAGAAAATGTTTCTAATATTAGAAACAAGTTTCTAAATTTAGAAATAAAGTTCTAATATTAGAAATGATTCACATTTCTAATAATAGAAATATAATCGGCTGGGTTTCTACAGCGATAAATTATCATGTTAATTAATCCACAATACGTCTTGCTAATCCCAAAGCTTGAACGTGACCGTAAGCGAGTTCCCATACTTTTCGGTCTTTATTCCATTTGCCGCCTATCGATTTTACTTTTCGTGCTAGATCAATTTCACCGTAGTTGATTCGCAGTTGTACGATTTTATTTTTAGGAATGATATTTTTATTTGGTTTCCACTCCTGTTCATCAGCTATTAATTCGACAGTGGTTATTCTTTTCTTATTTTCATTATCATATTTATAACGTACGCACAATAACCTATCCCCGTATAGCTTTTGCCATTTTTTAGAACCAGGATCACCTGGATATATTGTTCTTCTTGTGATCAAGCTTTCTTCTCACTAATATTTAAATTGATAAGATCAGCAGGGCTTTTCACCCCAAAAGCACCTTTATTTAAGACATGAGTATAAACCATCGTCGTATTCAGGTCCTTATGCCCCAATAGTTCCTGCACGGTTCGAATATCATAACCCGATTCTAATAGATGTGTAGCAAAGCTATGGCGAAAGGTGTGACAACTGGCATGTTTATGGATTCCAGCCTTTCGAATAGCTTGTTTGACAGCTTTTTGTAGAACAGATTCGTGAATGTGATGACGGCGTTTAATTCCAGATCGAGGATCAGTAGAAATTTGTGTGGCGGGAAATACAAATTTCCAACCGAATTCACGACCCGCATGGGGATATTTTCTTTCCAATGCATACGGCATATAAACCGAATCGAAACCATCCTTCACGTCTTTTTCATGAAGCATTTTTACATAAGCTAAATGTTTTTTCAGGGGTTCAATCACGTACTCGGGAAGGAGGGTGACACGATCTTTTTCGCCTTTGGCGCTACGAACCGTAATTTGCTTGTATTGGAAATCAATATCTTTAACGCGGAGCTGTAAACATTCGCTTAATCTCATTCCACTGCCATATAACAGCATCGCCATTATCAGGTTTGTACCTGATAACTGATTCAAAATTTTTGTTACTTCATCCCTGGTGAAAACGACTGGAAGTTTTACTGGCTTTTTCGCCCAGGTAATATCGCCCAAATTTCCCAGTTCAATTTTAAGAACATGCTTGTACAAAAACACAATCGCGCATAACGCTTGATTTTGGGTGGATGCCGAGACCTTCTCTTTCACGGCCAGATAAGTAATGAATTGATTGATCTCCTTCTCACCCATCTCTTTGGGATGGCGCTTGTTGTGAAATAGAATGAATCGCTTGATCCAATGGACATAAGCTTCTTCAGTCTTCATGCTGTAGTGCCTGGTGCGAATGGCGGCTCTAACCTGATCCAGCAGCTTCGGTTTCTGTTCAATTGGAGGATTTGCCGTCGTGCCATTCATGAAATTTACTCCTTTTTTATCTATCGATTGTTTTCCAGCTCGATAGCCAATTTCAGCCTGTTGCAGGTGGAAAATCAGCGGGGGAATCAGCCGTGATCGAATTGTGCCAAAACTGGTCTAGTTGAAGGACTTTCCAACCTGCAATATGGCTCGATCAACAATATGTGTTCGATATTAATATACAAAAATAATTGGTTTTGTCAAGTAAAATTCGCTAAAATTTAAAAAATTGTCCTTGATTCTGATTAAGATTTTATATTGACCAGCACGTCTTCCCATAAAGCGCAGGATTAGATTGGGAATATAATAATCCTTTTTGCCAGTAAATTTGAACCAAGGGCAGCGGTTGCTGGAGTATCGTTGTCGTTTTTGTTGACAATGCTCAACGGGGCGATTATTGGTTCATAACATTTTCAGAAATGATGAAAGAAAACCGAAAAAATGAATCAGCAAAAAATATGGCATGTCACTATTTTGAATTTAGATTTATTTCAATGAGAAATTCATCTGCAACTTTTAAGCACGTTGAAACGAATAAGTGAGTCGCTTAAACATTGAAATTGATCACCCATCAACCCAACATCATCCAGAACAATTTTAAAATCCTGGTGCCGAAGCTATATAATTGGGTTTCTTTTCAGCTTATAATGGGAACAATACCCATTCCGAATGGTTGAAAATGGCACTATCTGTTCGGTTCATTTGTCAGTTCCAGGAAAATTATTTTTAGTGCCCAGCGGATAGATGAACCCAACTGATTTTAAATTCCTGGCGAAGTACATCATTTCATAATTTCTCGGAGTGTTGTAAAATGGCTCATACTTCGCTTGAATATTTTAGAACGATCATCAATCAATTTCTTTTAACACGATGTGGCTTCTGATAGCTTTTAGTTATAAACGTCCGATTTAATGGAACAAACGCGTGGAACCTTATTCACCTTAGTAACCAGCTATGATCAACCAGTGCTGAACCTTATTAGCTTATTTTTGATTTGAGCATGTTTCCTGATAAGGTATTAAGGTTCTGGCACTACTGGGGCACGTTTGTTACCAAGGTTAATAATGTTTTTTCAAAAAGATGTTTTGATTCGAGCCTATTGATTTCTGTGTACTATTTCCTTTTTTGGTAGCATAATTTGAGCATCAGCGCTTTCTTTAAATTCATTCATTCATCCAGATGAAATTATTTAAGGGCTCCAGTAATGACTGCTATAGAGCGAGATATTATTTTCAAAATAGACCTTTTTCAAACCCTATAATGATTTTTGAAATGGAGCACTTAGCGACCTTTGCGTCTCCTTTGCGTCTGTTGCGTTAAAAAACTTAGGCTGATGCTCATTGTCAGTTGGAGCATTAGCCGAATTCTCGGTTAAAATATTTACCCCTAAATCCAACATTTCAAAGATGACCAAAATCCTCAATGATTCAAAATCCCAACCACAGTAGCTACCTATTAGTCCTGTCTTCTTAATAATGAAAATTGGCACGAATTGCAGATTTAAAAAAAATCCGAGGCCATCCGATCATCGTTGGGATATTTTTCTAATTGACATTCTGGGATAATTTTATTATATTGAAAAGGAACACTTGAAGATGGGATTTAGAGGAATTAAAAGAAATTGAGTCATATTAAGAATACACTGGATAAAAAACTTGGGGGCAGATCAGATGCCAATATTTTGTTCAATGATATAATCTGCTCACTCATTTAGGTTTTGATATACGAATCAGAGGCAGTCATCATATATTTAGAAGAACTGACATTGAAAAAAATAAACCTGCAGAAAGATGGGAATAAAGCAAAACCTTACCAGGTTCGGCAGGTACGCAATATCATTTTGAAATATAAGCTTGGGGAAGAAATAAATGAACAAATATGAAATTATCATTTTTTGGAGTGATGAGGACGATGCGTATGTAGCAGATGTCCCTGAGCTTCCAGGCTGCATGGCTCATGGGGATACTTATGAATCTGCTCTCGCCAATGCCAAAGAAGCGATTCGACTCTGGCTCGAAACAGCGAAAGAATTTGGAGATCCAATTCCAGCACCAAAAGGGAAGCGGCTGGTTTATGCGTGACAACCATAGAAATGACTATGATTTTAAAAAAACGATCTGCTGAGTGCGTGCAAATATTACAAAGCTTCTCGGGAGAGACATACCGTCAAAATTCATAAGATGGATGGAGTAACTGGTGTACAACATTTTGTGCTCGAAGATGATGTTAGAACCAGGTGTACGAGAATATTTTCCGAATTCGGAAGCGGCAAATAAAGTGCTGCGCAGTCTCATTCCGCTATTGAGCAAAAAGCCTAAATCAAACGTAAAGGCATCACCATGACCTTAAAATGGCTCTCATGATAGACATAATCTCCGCCGCTCTCGTCGATCAACCTCACAAAATCATCCTGCTGTGCTTATTCATCGGGAATCACTTCATAAAATTTCCTGGGGATCAGCGATACTACCCTTGAGTGTCTTCCAGCGACCCTGTCTATAAATCCTTTGCAACCTAAATTTCTAAAATGAACTATGGTAGCGAAAAATTAAAACAATTTGCCCACAGAAAACACGGAATAACACAAAAGGTAAGGGATAAAAAACGCCTTCAGTGTATTTTCGTGTGTTTCGTGGGCAGCTTAAGATAAATATTTCCATTTTAGAATTTAAGGTGCAATTGAACCAGATTTTACGAATGGCAATAATTCTAAATCTGCCTTCATTCCCTTCAAGTCAAAAGGGAGCAGCTTCCATTGATCATTGGAGTCGCCATCAATAAATCAGCACATTTTTTTAACAAATCACTTGACTCCCACCCAATTTCATGCTATATTATCCAGCGTAAAATCACATCTTGCAAACATAATTGAAAAAATCAAAGGCAGACCATGTACCAGCTCAATCTGAAATTTCAGCAAATCACTTGATGCCAATCCTGGGAATCCGTGCGCTTCCCGAATTTATTCACTGCCGCAGTCTTCCTGCCATTAGACCGCTAACCTCCTGAAGTACGTCTGGTCGCAGGAACGGCTGCGACCCATGCGGAAGGAGGTGGATTATGTCTCCATAGTTCCACTTTATTTAATCAAATTTGTGACTATTAATTTTATCAAAATTTTTTGAACAATCATCAAAAAGCACCAAACATCAAATGACAAATTTCAAATAATATCCAATCTCTAATTCCTAATTCCTAATTTCTAATTACTAATTCCTGTAAAGGCTACATTATCAGCAGGAAAAATTTGGAATTTGACTATTGGGTTTTGAGATTTATTTGGATTTTGTCTTTTAAATTTTGGAAATTCACAACAACTTGGAGGAGAAACTTAATGGCAGCAGACTATCGTCAGATGTGGACCGAGTTGGGATTGGATTTACCATCCCATGATGCATTGCTGGGTGTGCTGGGTCAGGCGTACGGAGATATTTATTTGTCTCAAAAAGATCGTCCGCAAGGGATGCAATATTTTGATTTCGTGATGAGCGAGGTGCATGGCTTGCGCATTAAAGAATTGCGGGATGCCCAGGGCAACGACCGCAAGGTGATCGGCTCGTTCTGCGTGTTCGTGCCCGAGGAATTGATCCTGGCCGTCGATGGCATTTCCGTCGGGCTGTGCGCTGGCGCTGAATTTGGCTTCGATAAAGCCGAGGAGGTGCTGCCTCGCAATACCTGCGCTTTGATCAAATCAGCGTTCGGGTTTAAACTGGGCAAAGTCTGCCCTTACGTCGAATCCAGCGACATGATCGTCGGCGAAAACACCTGCGATGGTAAGAAAAAAGCGTATGAACTCCTGAAAGAGCTGGTCAAAAATTTGTTCATACTCGATCTGCCGCAGATGAAGAGCGAGGCGGGCAAGGCGCTGCTCAAGGCAGAGTATCAGCGATTTGCCAAAGCATTGGAGGAACTTTCAGGCAAAAAAATAACTGTACAATCTCTGAAGAAAGGCATCGAGCTGGTCAATCAGAAGCGCAAGGCTATCCATCGGCTGTCCGATCTGCGCAAGCATAGCCCAGCGCCCATTTCGGGACTGGATGCGCTGCTGATCAACCAGGTCTTTTTCTACGATGATCCCGTGCGCTTCACGGCATCGGTGAACAAAATTTGTGATGAGTTGGAGCAACGGGTAAGCAAGGGCGAAGGCGTTCGGGGCAATGGCACGCCACGCATCGTGATCTCTGGCTCGCCCATGGCCGTGCCCAACTGGAAAATTCCCTGGATTGTGGAGACCAGCGGCGCCATTATCGTGGGCGAGGAATCTTGCGTGGGCGAACGAGGCACGCAATGGCTCACCAACGAATCGGGCAACAGCGTAGAGCAACTGATCGACAACATCGTGGAGCGCTATTTCCAGATCGACTGCGCCATCTTCACGCCCAATCCCACCCGATTGGAGCACATCAAGTCGATGGTGAAGAAGTATAGAGCACAGGGAGTGATCCATTACAGCCTTCAATTCTGCCAGCCCTACCAGATCGAAAGCGGGCCTGTGGAAAAAGCGCTGGAAGCTGAGGGCATGCCCGTGCTGCGCATCGATACCGACTACAGTCAGGAAGATGCGGGCCAGATCAAAACCCGTGTGGAAGCATTTATCGAACGAATCAAAGGGTAACGATGCAGTTGCAGCCCTTGCGAAGGTTCCCAACCTTCGCAAGGGTCATTATTTTATTGATTTCCCCCCTTTGAAGGGGGGCCAGGGGGGATGTCGACGGACTCAAACCCAGATGTCAAACCCTTGCGAATGTCCTAAACCTTCGCAAGGGTCATCATCACTCATTCCCCCCTTTGAAGGGGGGCCAGGGGGCATAGCCATCAGGCCAACAGAAAAAATGATTTTTTGTCATTAACAATTATCAATTAATAATTCTCAATTGACAATTAGTTGCGGTTGATTTCATTTACTCACCAAATAATTGTCAATTGATAATTGAAAATTGTAAATTGTCAATGAAAACATAAATCGTAATTCTCTGTCCTTATGGCTATGGGGCCAGGGAAGATGTTGATGGACTCCAAAGCAGAGTCAAAATCCCTGCGAAGGTTCCAAACCTTCGCAGGGATCATCATGAGCGCAATTTGAACAATTAGCGAAATTAGCGGTCTAAAAAATTAGCGAAATTAGCGGTCACAACAATAGGACATCAAATGAAATCGGCAGGCATCGACATCGGCTCTCGGACGGTCAAACTCGTCGTTCTCGAAAATGGCAAAATCACGCATATCCGCAAAGGCGAAAACAGCTTTGATCCGCTCAAAGTCTGCGCCGAATTTCTGCAGGGCATCGACTACGACGTGATCACAGCCACGGGATATGGGCGACACCTGTTTAGCCAGCACTATCCCTGCGAGGTGATCAGCGAGATCAAGGCATTTGCCAGCGGCGCCAGGCATCTGTTTCCCAACTGCCGCACCATTCTCGATATCGGCGGCCAGGATACCAAGGCGATTTCACTGGCTGTGGATGGCAAACTGTTGAAATTCGAGATGAACGACAAATGCGCCGCAGGTACAGGCCGCTTTTTGGAGATCATGGCCATGGCGCTGGGCTATTCGTTAGCCGATTTTGGCATGGCCGCCTGTCAGGCAAAGCGCTCGGAAAAGATCAGCAGCCTTTGCACCGTGTTTGCCGAATCCGAGGTCATCTCCCTGGTGGCCAAAGGCGCTGTCCGAGAGGACGTGGCGCTGGGCATCCACCAGGGGATCGTGGCCCGATCCATCGGCATGTTGCAGCGGGTCTCGATTGAGGACGATGTCGTGTTCGTCGGCGGCGTGGCCTACAATCCGTGCATGAGAAAGTTATTGCAGGAAAAGCTCGGCCGAAAGGTATTGATCCCAGAAGATCCGCAGATTGTGGGAGCGCTGGGCTGCGCCCTGGTAGGACAAATTGCCAATTTGTCCTAAAATTCCAAACAACAAAGCTCAAATTTCAACTAATATCTAATATCCAATATCCAATTTTCAATTCACCAATTCAACCGCTGAGCATTTCGAATTTTGAAATTGGATTTTAGGATTTATTTGTACCATGTTTTTTATAAATTGAAATCTTGAGTTGTGAGTCACTTTAGGACAAATTGCCAATTTGTCCTACAATAAATCGGAGGAAAATTCATGAGACAAAAATTAACCCAATTTTTTGCTTCTCGCTGGGGCATCATTCTGGCAGGGGCGGTCATCGGCATTCTTGCGCCGCTGCTCCAGAAATTCGGCAATCCGCCCAACATGGGCATCTGTGTTGCCTGTTTCGAGCGGGATATTGCTGGTGCGTTGGGATTGCATCGGGCCGCCGTAGTTCAGTACATCCGACCCGAAATCATCGGCTTTGTGTTGGGATCGCTGATAGCGGCATTTTTGTTTCGGGAGTTCAAAGCCCGTGCAGGCTCGGCGCCCATCGTGCGATTTATTTTGGGCGCCTTTGCGATGATCGGCGCACTGGCATTTCTGGGCTGCCCCTGGCGGGCGCTATTGCGACTGGCTGGCGGCGATCTCAATGCCATTCTGGGATTGGTGGGACTGGCCGTCGGCATTGCGGTCGGGGTTCAATTCTTAAAAGCAGGCTTCAATTTGGGCCGAAGCTACAAAACCCATTCTTCAGTGGGCTGGATTCTGCCCCTTTTCATGATCGGTCTCCTCTTGCTGTTGGTCTTTCGAGTTCAGGTCAGCAAAGAGGGCGCACTGTTTTTCAGCGAAAAAGGGCCTGGCTCCATGCATGCCCCGCTGCTCATCTCGTTGGGCGCAGGCTTGATCATCGGCTTCTTTGCCCAGCGCACCCGCTTCTGTACCATGGGCGCATTGCGGGATGTCATTCTCATGCGTGATACCCATCTCCTCAGCGGGGTGGGAGCACTGTTCGTGGTGGCGCTCATTATGAACCTGATTTTGGGCCAGACCAAATTGGGATTCGCCGCCCAGCCTGTGGCCCATAGCAGCCACCTGTGGAATTTTTTAGGCATGTCCCTGGCGGGAATGGCCTTTGCCCTGGCGGGTGGTTGCCCAGGCCGACAGCTCTTTCTGGCAGGCGAGGGCGATGGCGATTCGGCCGTTTTCGTGTTGGGCATGATCACAGGCGCTGCCTTCTCTCATAATTTCACGCTGGCGGGCTCGCCCGATAAAATCGTCGACGGCGCTCTCCAGGTGGGGGGATTGACCCCAGCGGGCATGGTCGCTGTCTTATTGGGATTAATTGTCTGCGTCACCATCGGTTTTACCATGCGAGAAAAAGTTAAGTAGGCCGCATTCATAACCAACGAAACGAGTCATTACAAGGATCCGCCAGTCGACGGAGACGAAGCAATCTATAATAAATCAGGAGATTCCTCTGCGCCCACTGGCCATAAACGTCAACCTAAGGATTTTTATTTTGAATTATTTTATATAATCAATACTAACATCACCCTAAATCCCTCTTCAAAGGGGGACTTTTAACGATTCCCCCCTTTGAAGGGGGGCCAGGGGGGATGTTAAATTATAACTGGTAACGAGCAATCGTAATTATAAAACTAATAGACTTAAATGCTCCTATTAGGTTGACGTCAATTGCCAGTGGGTGGAGACGAAATAATATAAAAATTTATCAGGCGATTGCTTCAGTGCGCTCGTAATGACTATTTTCTAAAAATTGAAAACGATAAAAATAAGGGAGTCAATATGAGTCAAATTGTAGATGCCCGAGGGCTGTCCTGTCCCCAGCCCGTGCTGCTCACCAAACAAGCCGTGGACAAAGGCGAATTCCCCATCGAAGTCTTCGTAGAAACCGTGACCTCACGAGAAAACGTGCGCCGCATGGCGGAGAATTGGGGCTGCAAGGTGCAGGTGGAAGATTTGGGGGAAGAGTTTAAGTTGACTTTGACCAGGTGATTGGGCGATTGGGCAATTGGGTAATTGGGTAATTGGGTAACTGGGTAACTGGGTCATTGGGTGCTTGGGCAGATGGGTAACTTGTTAATGACAGCAGACCCTTGCGAAGGTTTAGAGCCTTCGCAAGGGTCTTGGCTCAAATCAATGAATCATTACGCCAAAGCTAACTTTCACTTTCACCACGAAATTAAACTGCATTGAAAAATCGGCGTACCAGCGATTTTGAATTGCTATAACTCTTTTAAACTAGCCAGATTTTCAGCTATTATTGCTTTATTTTGACGTCAATGCTTGAAGTTCGGCAGTAGCCTCGATCGTTGATCACAATAAGAGTAATGGTCTGTGTGGTGCCAGGGGCCGCCTCGTCTGAGCTATAATAATAAAATTGACCATGCTCATCTTCTCCAATTGAACCAGCAGTCACTCGCCAAAAATAATATAGCTCACTGCCTTTCGGATCAGCTACTTCAAGAAAAAGCTTGGTTTGAGTTTTGGATTCAACCAGGCTTTTGGCTATTTCAAATCGCTGAATCCTCGGTTTGAATTCTTCTGATGATGAAGCGGTTGGTCTGGCAAGCAATAAATTGTCTATATCTTTAGCGACGGCAGATTTCCTGTTCACCAATTCGCCTCGAGGTGTTATCATTACAAAAATATTATTTCGAATAAAGCTATGTCCATTAAAAAAAGATATGTCGCCAGCAATAACCACATCATCGGGTTTAGGTACCTGGGGATTTGAAGAATTAAAATAGCTGCAAATAGCATATTCATGAGCTTCTTCACAGGTTTCGGCAAATACTACCCTCACCTCCATCAAATTTTGCCTGTCAATTTGCCATACTGATTGATAATAGCCTAAAATTTTTCGGTTTTCTTCTTCAGGAATGTAAGAAAAAAATGGTGGCTTTGTTACTATTGGTATATCTGATAAACTCGGAATTGCACATTTGGAGAGATCGATTCCATCTCTTACTGGCCCATTTTTTCCTGGCCAATTATAATAGCCTGACATTTCTTTAAATTTTTCTAATGATCCCTCAGACGGGGCTGCATAGGGATCGGTTAGGCTTTTGCAAGAGCTGAACCCAATGGTAAAGATAAAGCATAATAGAATGCTTGCTCGAAAAATTATTTTTGTTTTCATGGCAGCATCTCCTTTACAATTATTAAGCACTTTTGTTAGTTAACCAAATTGAATTTTAATTTGCCTCTAATATACACTAAAATCATACGTAGCTGGTGTTCCTGGTGAGCTTGGTGGATTATCATCAATGACTCTGGTTCTATAAGTGCTCCAGCTCCAACCGATAGCCCAGCTTTCAGTAAATGGCGGCCCATAATCGGGATTGCTATCGGTGTCCACTTTCAAGCAGGCATCATAAATATTACCACTTAAAGCCCCAAATGCATGATTTCCAAAACGGGTTCGGTAAGGATCATCTTCGCCAACAATCGGTTGATTGTAAGGATATGATTGTGAGTCGTAAAATGGATTGTTGGTCCAGCCGCAACCAATCGGTTTTATGCAGTTAAGGTATCCAAAAGGAGAAGTATATTGATAATAGGCGCCGCATCCAATTGCATTGGCGAATACTTTCACCGCTTTCCCGCAATCATAACAATTAACATAGCCGCCCGAGGGAATATTGCTTAAAAATCCATTGAGATTAAAAGAGGCGGAGCCTCCATTGGCAGTATACCTAGCCATGCCAATATATGTATCGTAATAATAATTCGTCTCATTATAGAGACCTTGGACTATTTTTGTGGTTGCTCCACTGCTACTTGACTGCCCACCCGCCCAATCGCATGAATAATCCAACACATCAGTCCAGGGTTCCGACATCGGCGCTTGTGGGGCCGCTAATAGCACATAATACGTATGATCGCCCGTGGTCCCTATCACTAGCGGATCTTCCAATGGATTCCCATTGACCGCATCAGCATACCAACTCCAGCTAAAACTCCTGATATCTACACTGCCTGCTACACTGCCCTGACAGGTCATCACCTTAGGCGTGGAATATTGAGACCCTTGAAAATATACCGTATTGATATTAATATAGCCAATTCCTTCTCCGCTTACCTCAGCATGGACGCTAATATTCGAATTGCTATAACCTGAAGGCTCAATATAAAACTGCACCCTCACTTTACGGTTAGACTGGCTTTTGATATAAGCAAAGCGCTCATTTCGACTACCAGTAATCCATTCAGGAGTTGGCATGTTAGAGCCTCTGCCTTTCTTGATCGTTAAGGCATCATTGCTATAACCTGATTCATAATTGAAACCAATGGAATAAACGGTAATGGTCGGCGGCCAGGGCAGGCTATAGGCAAATGGCAAGAAACCAACTGAGCTCAATAACCAGGCCAATATAATAATCACTGATCTTCTCATGGCTCTACTCCCTTCTAATAATTCAAATATTATAACTGCCCTTTAGTTCCCCTTCAATTTTGCCAGGAAGGGGTGATTGGCAACTTCGGCATCGGGGTAATTGGCTAATACCTTCCGAAACGCTTGCTCGGCTTGCTCCGCCTGATGCAAAAATACCAGATAAATGCGCCCTATCTCAAATTGCGCTCGGGCGCAAAATTCCTTATCAGGATAAACATTTCGATCTAATAATTGCTGCAAGCGCTCGATGGCTGGCTGAAATTTGCCCCGCTGCACATCGACCCAGGACAGGCCGTACATCGAAAATGCCACCACCTCCATATTATCTGGGTAGGTCTTGATCACTTGTTGAAAGATTACTTCAGCGGAATCCTTTTTGCCCAACCAGGTATAGCAGATACCAATGTCATAATGGGCCTCGGCCTCTTTGCCACATTCTTCACCTGGCAAAATGACCTGCCGATATTCGCCAATCGCTTCTCGGAATTTCATATTGGTTCGAAGGGTTTCGGCTTTGACAAAATGAAGCAGCTTATCGCTGGACGACAGCGGCTCAATGGTCACCACCAGTTGCTGCTACGCCAACAGGCTCACTGACCAAAATCCTAAAAACAATGCCATCACCATGGCTGAACACCAATAATAATTACTTGTTCGCTGCATAAGCCACCTCCTTTACTTTAGCACGGTTAATTTTTTGCTGCTCACAAATGATCCTGAGGGCAGCCTACAATAATACACTCCACTGGCCACGGGCGTGCCAGCATCATCAGTGCCATCCCAAATTATGGAGTAGAATCCTGCTGGCTGTTTACGATTCACCAGCGTCTTGGTGCATCTGCCCAACTGATCGAAAATGACCAATTTTGTCAGTTGCTCCTGATCGTTCGCCAGTGCATATTTAATCTGGGTCGTGGCATTAAACGGGTTGGGATAATTTTGTGTTAGTTCATACCTATCGGGCTTGATGCGCTTCAGCTCCGCTGTCAGCAGATAGTTCCAGCAGCGCTGGGCTTGATCGGTGAGTAACAATGGCACATGGTAAATGCCTGGGGCGCAAGAATCAGCAACGGTAATGAGCAAACGCCAGCCTTGTTCCGATTGACTTTTGGCAGCAACATCAAGTGGATTGGCTTCAGCGACAACTGAGATGCCTGCTGGCAAACTTTCTGCTGCTGCGGAGATCTGGATAGCATGCAGCGCCTGGTTACAATTGTTACGCACTGTAAGCAGCACCTCATTGTTGCCTGGAATTAATGTCACCTGCGGTGGCGCAGCAGACACCAGCCCCATAAATGATAGCATTACCAAAAAACCAAATTTTGTTTTTTGAAACATAGGCCACCTCCTCTCTCAGGTTGTTAAGTTTAGCGCATTTTAAATAAAAAAAGCCTCCCCCGTTTCTTATGAACGACAATAAGAGTCGGAGCAGGCTTTATGCCTAAAAATCACCAAAGTATCCTTCGCCAGGTCTTCAATTTCTTATGATTCCCGAGACCAATTCCGTGCCAGAATGACTTCGGCTCTTATCACGCTGGTATAGTGATTCAATGAACATGGCTGGCAAGATGGCTTCTATCGCTTTGCTGCTGGGCTGATTCCAGTGATCAGTGTTCAGTGATCAGTAACCAGTCAACAGTTGGTCAAAAACAATTGTCAACGTGGAAAAGCATCAGTCTAATTGCCAGCGCTGATCTGAATTTTAGCTGTGGTAAATTAAAAAAAAATGATTAATGTCAAGTATTTTTTTTAATTTTTGCATTTTTTCTAAAAGCTCTAACTGCGGAAAAATTGGAATGTTTGGGGACTATCAATTTTTTGTTAGCGGAAGGATTGATCATTGCTGTTATCTATGGGTGATGAATGGTGGGACTAAAAAGGTATTTAAAAGCCTGACGGCTTAACTCCAATAGCTTAAATCCATCGGCTTGAATCCATAGGCTTAAATCCCCTCTTGAAATGAATCGTTGGTGATAATTTTGTTTGATTTTTAGCAGATGTTTTGTTATCTTATTGGCCAAATTTGGCAGCGGAGACATACAATAAACTGGTTTCATGTCAAACCATTCCTCTGGCGAATGTTCAGAACCTTCACCAGAGTTGATGTTAAAGCGAAGGACCCTAAAAGTACAATTTTCCATGATCAGAGAGAAGGCAAGCGTGAGCTATCCAAAAGTTGTCATGAAAACAAACATCCATATTGAACGCACTAATTTATCGTCTCCCATCTCACGTCTGCCTTCTTCCCAAAATAGGGATAAAAAATGATCTATTTCGACAACACCGCCACGTCCTTCCCCAAGCCGCCGTGCGTGCTGGAAGCGATGGCGAAATTTCTCAATCAAGTCGGCGCTAACCCTGGTCGCTCGGGACATCGGTTGGCCATTGAGTCGGGCCGAATTGTTTACAGCGCACGGGAGGCAGTGGCCGAGCTGTTTCACGTGGCTGATCCCATGCGCATTGTTTTCACCTCCAATGTCACCGAGGCGTTGAACCTGGCGCTGCATGGGCTGATAAAATCGGGCGACCATGTGATCACCAGCAGTATGGAGCATAATTCCATGATGCGCCCCCTGCGCTGCCTGGAGCAAAAAGGCGTCGAGGTGACCGTGGTTCCATGTTCGCCGCAGGGCACGCTCGATCCAGACGATATCGCATCCGCTATTCGATCCAATACCGTGATGATTGCGCTAAACCATGCGTCCAATGTGGTCGGAACGATCCTGCCTGTGGCTGAAGTGGGAAGGATTGCCCGCCAGCACGATCTGTTGTTACTGGTGGATGCAGCGCAGACGGCAGGCGTCTTGCCCATCGACATGGAAAAAGATGGCATCGATCTATTGGGATTTACAGGGCACAAATCGCTCTACGGCCCCATGGGCACAGGCGGCCTGGTCATCGGCGAGCGGGTGGCTCTGGACAAATTCGAGCCGATCAAGTGCGGCGGCACGGGCAGTCGCTCCGAACACGAAAGCCAGCCCGAATTTTTGCCCGATAAATTTGAAAGCGGCACGCCCAATGCCGTAGGTCTGGCAGGATTGAACGCCAGCGTCCGCTGGATTTTAGAGCAGGGTATTGAGAGCATTCGCTCCCATGAAATCCAGTTGACCAAGCGCCTGCTGGCAGGATTGAGTGAAATTTCTGGAGTGACCATCTATGGGCCACTCGATCCCGACAAACAGATTGCCACAGTCTCATTCAATATCCAGGGCAAAGAGCCATCGGAAATCGGCTTGCGGTTGGATGAGGAGTTTGGCATCTTGTGTCGGGTGGGCTTGCACTGCTCCCCTGCTTCGCACAAGACCATCGGCACATTTCCTGCAGGCACGGTGCGCTTCGGCCTGGGATATTTCAATACCGCAGCGGAAGTCGATTTCGCCATCGCTGCCGTCCGAAAATTGGCTGAGGAGGCGGAATGAGCCAATCCGAGTACGCCGTCATCCTCGTCTATTCCACCAACCACGCCATGCGCATCGAACGAATCTTAAATCAGCAGAATATCCCATGCAAACTCATCCCTGTGCCTCGCCAGCTCAGCTCGGATTGCGGCGTGTGCGTGCGGTTTCAGCGTGCCGATCGAGAAAAGGTCATCCACTGCCTGAATAGCGCTGGCATTGAGATTCAGGGGATTTTTGAAATTTAGACCCTGACGAATGTTTAAAACCTTCGCAAGGGTGAATTCATGGAACGTCGTACTGAAAAATGAAAAAATTTTACCCACTGAATACACAGAATGAAACGAAATATAAATTTTAAAAGAGATTCTTCGTGTATTTCAGTGTGTTTCGTGGGCTAATCAAAACTAATAAAAATTGTTTAGCAACCTTCAACAGCAGGTAGACTGGAAATGCACCACAAAACAATCAAAATCATTTTGGGTGGTTTGATTTTGTTTATTGGAACTGTTACCCTTTCCTTTTATCTACTCAATAATAAAAAATCAATCGCTGTCATGACACAATCCGACAACCCGCACCAATTCACCAACATCGAAGCCCTGGCGATTCGGCTGGCGCCGTTTCAGGATTTGAAAAAAAGCCTGGATAGCCTGGTTAGCGTCCATCAAATCGAAGCGGGTTGCATTCTCTCCTGTGCGGGCAGTCTGCGCCAGGCCGCCATCCGTTTTGCTGATCAAAATGAAGCGACCCTGCTGACTGAAAAATTCGAGATCGTTTCGCTCTCGGGCACGCTCTCGAAAAACGGCTCACATCTGCACATCGCCATTTCCAATGGGACGGGCAAAACCATCGGCGGGCATTTGATGGAGGGTTGTCTGATTTACACCACAGCGGAAATTGTGATCGGAATTCTGCCTGAGTTGAAATTTTTGCGGGAGCATGATCAGGCCTCGGGGTATCGGGAGTTGGTGATTTATCGAAGGTGATGAAGCCCTGGCGAAGCGTTAAAAGCTTCACCGTGGTACCCAATCAAACTTTGAAATCCCGCTTGTGATCTGATGCCATGACTCAAAAAATCTCTTGACTTTTTCCTTTTTGTGGTTTATATTTACCACGTTGTAACTAGCTACCACAATTTGAAAATTTCACAGGAGAAATTGACATGTTGACATTTGGGGAATTTGTTAAGCAATTGCGGCTTCAAAACAGGATCACGTTAAGAGAATTCTGCCGACTCACTGGAATCGATCCCAGTAACTGGAGCAAAATCGAACGGGGCATATTGCCACCACCAAAAAGCAAGCAGGTGCTTGAAGGAATTGCAGAAATTCTTCACATCAAAAAGAATAGCGATGACTGGTACACTCTGATGGATCTGGCAGCGATTACGCACATTCCAACCGAATTGCTGAGCAACCAGTCGATAGTGGAAAAGCTCCCTGTTTTTTTCCGAACGCTTAGAGGACAAAAGCCATCTGAGCAAGAACTGGATAATCTGATTAAGCTGATCAAGGAGAGTTAAATTGGCCGCCATCAAACCTCGTAAGTTGAAGTGGGATGAAATTCGAGAACAGGCCGAAGATTTTAGACAAAAATTCGTGCATCCAGCGGATCTCGTTCCCGTACCAATTGAAGAAATCATTGAATTCGATCTCCAACTCAATATCTGGCCCATCGAGAATTTATTGCAGACCATTGATATCGACGGCTTCCTCTCTCAGGATTTACAGACGATTTTTGTTGATAAAACGATTTATATGGATTCCAGGTACAATCGAAGGCTCAGGTTCACTTACGCCCATGAAATCGGCCATCTGGTTTTTTGCACAGAGAAGAAATTCAACGCTGTCTATTTCGGACTGAAACCGACTGGAAGCGATTCCGAGAGGATATGTCCGAGGATGACTTGTTCTGGTTCGAGCAACAGGCTTATGAATTTGCGGGACGTCTATTAGTACCAAAGAAGCGACTTATCGAGGAATTAGAAAATCAACGGGACAAGATAGATCAGTTCCGAAGGCTGGCGGCAGGCGATGACGAGGAATTGTTGATTCGTGCAGTGTCAAGAATAATTTGTGATATCTTTGAAGTCTCAGATAGCGTGATCTATAAGCGAATCAAGTCTGAGAAAATTTGGTAACATGCCCCTCAGCAGGCGATTTCACTGTGGATTTATAAACTCGACCTTTTCATAAATACCTGCCACCGATAGCTCGCAGCCAATGGATGCTATTTGAATTTTTTCTTCAGCTGATTTGTACTCTGAAAACAGCCACGTGCGATCCGAATGGCGAACGTAATGCTCGACGTGGATTTTATCCTGCGCCACCAGCAGGTAATCCGCCAATGAGTCAATGGTGCGATAGTGCTCAAATTTCGTGCTTCGATCATATTGCTCAGTGGCTGGGGAGAGGACTTCGACGATGACGTTCGGGTTTAATAATGTATCTCGATGATCATGTTCAAATACTCTCTGACCGCAGACCACGACCACGTCTGGATAGGTATATAAACCTGTCATGCTAACCTTTACACGCATGTCACTGGAATAGGCCTTGCATTTCTTATTTCTTAATTGGGCCCCAAAAATAGCGTTGATATTTCCAACTATATCCACATGATTTTCAGATGCGCCAGTACAAACAAACATCTCTCCATTAAAGTATTCGCTTTTATGGTCAGCCTGTCGCTCAATCTCCAGGTATTCTTCTGGTGTTAAACGTCTTTTAGGTTGAATTGACATGATGATTCTCCATGATTGCTATTTTGCTAATATAATGACAGCAAAATCATGACTCTTCTATTAAAAATTTCACCAGATATATTTGATCCTAAAAACGAGTTATCAGCGGCTTTCGAGCTCCAAATTTTCATAAATTTTAGCAACTGACACCTCACATCCAATTGATTCAATAAGAAATTTATCAACAAGGGAATTGTACTCTACGAGCAGCCATGAGCGATCTGACTGCCTGACATAATGCTCGACATGGATTTTGTCTTGAGCGACGAGGATATAATCTGATAATGTATTAATCGTTCGATAGTGAGCAAACTTTGTTCCCCGATCATAGTTTTCAGTGGAAGGAGATAGGACTTCTACAATCACAACTGGATTCAAAATTATATCTTCATGCTCATCTTCAAATTGAGGCTTATTACAAACGATGAAGACATCGGGATAAGTGTATAAACCTGTGGCATCGACCTTGATTCGCATATCGTTTGAATGTATATTGCATTGCCGTTTTCTTACCTCAGGGCCCAGATGTAATATCAAATTTATAATGATGGTATTATGCTTAAAGCTGGCGCCAGCAAAAGCAAACATTTCTCCGTTAAAGTATTCACTTTTATGGTCAGCCTGTCGTTCAATCTCCAGGTATTCTTCTGGTGTTAAACGTCTTTTAGGTTGAATTGACATCACAGTTCTCCTATAAACTTCTTGCACTTTTAATTTACAAAAAAATACGACCGATGTCAACTAGAAAATTATGAACACCTTATTTTACCCTTGTCCCTGGCAAACTCCACCACGCCACATTCGGATAGGCATGATGCTCCCAATGAAATCCGCCGAAATGATAGCAGGTGAGCAATGATAAAAATACAGGCAAACGCACACTCCGTGACCGATGTTTGTCTTTGTACCCTTCCGCTGTCTCCCGATGCGGCAGAAAGGTACCGAAATAGAAAAGCTGAAACGTGCTCAACAGCGATGGCGCTACCCAGAACAGCAGCAGGTTGGGAATCGGAATATGAAAAAGATGGAGAAGCACATTGAAAAGGATTGCCATTCCCACGATCTGCTTCCAGGTGATATAATTTCGAATAAAATGCACGTACCACTGGAAGAAATTCTTATGAACCCCATCGTGAAAATCGGGATCCTGCGGACTGGCAGGGTATTTGTGATGATCCCAGTGCTTGGTCATCAAATTTTTGTACGAAAACAGGGCATAGACAAACACGACGAACGTGCCAATGGCATCATTCACTTTTCGATTACCAGGAAAAACAGCGCCGTGCATGGCATCGTGAGCGGTGATGAACAGGCCTGTGTAGAGAAATGTCTGCCAGAGGATGGCGAGGGGGATCAGCCAGCGATGAAACTCGCTCAGGTTTCTGGTGAGCAGAAAGATTAGGCTGGCTGCCCAGAGGGTGATGAGGGTTAAGGCGATGAGGAAGCCTGAGATTGAACTTGCGGGATTATATTTTTTCATTAACCTCTGTACTTTGCCTTAAAATTTCCATTAAATAAAAAACAGAAAAATATACCTAAAAAAGCCAATAAATCATATTCTATTAAACTGTGGCTGATCATTATTATCCACGAGAAAGCCATAGCTTTATTTTGAGTTGTTTTCTGAAGTTTTTAATAATTGATCGGCTCTCGAGCACAAAGATTCTATTTTTTGCATTGATTCAAAAATCTCCTTTTGACTAATTTCATTGGTTTTTTGGAGATATTTGATCCATTGAACTTCGCCCGAAATTAGTGCTAAAAGCGTTCTGTAATCATGGTGTAGCTTCGAAATTATATTTTTTAGATCTGATAATGAATCAGGCACATTTTTAATGTTCCTTCTTTTGATGCCTTCATTAATTGCCTCTATTACTTTATAGAAGCTGTTTTCGATAGAAAATAAATCAATAAATTGAAATTTAGAAATCCTTTCTGGAATTTTGCATTCTTCTAAACGAATCGGAATAAAATAAATGTCATTTTCAAACATTCCACTCCATATATCAAATGCTATCTGAATTTCTTTTTGAATCATACCCCTTTTAATTGAGTTGTTGGAAAGACATAAGATGAAGAAGTCTGAATTTTTAATAGCATTCTCAATACTATTCTCCCAAAGCTCCCCAGGTAAAATATTTTTTGTATCCATCCAAGGAGAGAAATTGTTTTGCAGTAATTTTTTATAAATCTTTTCAACTCTCTCCCTGTCTTCTCTAGCATAGCTTAAAAATAACTTTATCATTTTGGTTTGCATTCCTGATTCATGTATAAAACTATTTTGCCTATCTCTTGGATTATTTAAATGCAAAATGTAACAGCAAATTTAATATATCGTTTTGATCAAAAGCTGCCATATAAATAGCTCTCTATTTGGCAAAAATCTTGCGCTGCAGCTTGATGCGTTCTATTACGTGCAAGGTTTTCGCTTCCAGATAGCTTGAGCCACAGTTTAAATAGGCAATGATTTCCCCATCTTCAATTACAAGTGGCTGCTAACGTGGATAATATAATTCAACGCATCCATCCCTTTTCATCTTTTGCTATTTGCGATGAATTCAGCACGATATGTTTTTATCGTTTATTAAAAAGTTTATTTTCTGTTTTATCAAATCAAAAGTCTCTTTGTTGACTTTATTGAATTTTTTCACCACAATCGTTTTTGATAAAGTATAAATTTTATCACATCGAATTCTGCTTTTTTGGGGCAGTTGTCCTTCCTCCAAGTTGTGATCATCAATATCAATGCAATACTCGTTTTCAAAAATTAGGTTTGATGTCAGGGCAACGACCACAATGTCAGGATTGGTCTTATGATAACGGTCGCTGGAAATGATGATGACAGGTCGTCGTTTCTGGCTTGGCAGGTCAGTAAAAGGAATTGGAATCAGTACAATATCTCGCTGATTATACATGATTCCATACCTCATCGATTGGATTGTCCCAAAATTCAATTGAAGATTCTGATGCCTTGATCAGATCGAGATCATCGTCATCGTGTAACGGTAAAATAATGATCTCAACTTTTTTTGATTTTATCTGGGGGATTTTGGGAATGCTAATTCGTCCCTGTTTATCGACATCAACAATATATTTGTAGGCTCTCATTTTGCCTCCTGGCTACTTAAAAAATAGCTGCAACTCAACATCGCAAAGAAAATATTTACAACTTCTGCACGAATTAAAAAAGATTCAGCGCTTGTTTTGAGCCGAACTTTTAGCCATCAATTCAAGTTGCTGTTCTCTGAATAGAGATGTTCGGAAATTATGGTGACTCTTTTTTCATTATGTGCTTTTGTTTTATTGAGCGCAAGAATCCATTCAGACTTTTGAGCTTAAACTGTTTGCACAATTAATATAGCAAATTATTTTTGGTTGTCAAGAACCATTTTGGGCATAGACGAAAAGCTCCAACCAGAAATTATTAAGGTCAACTGATATTTACTTTCGTTTAATCCAGTATTCAGGTTTACGATGACTATGGGCAATCGCCAGGATCCATAAGGTATCTTCACGAATTGGGATTATTTTCTTTATGAGGCAAAATGCTCTTCAATCGTTTGCATGGCTTGATCGTAATCCAGGCCTATGGCAGTGCCGTCATCAACCGCAAAGATGCGATCAGTTATTTCCTGTTCCCAGGCGGATTCGATATCTTCGGAGTCGAGAGATCGATTATCAAGGAACAGCAAAAATCTGACAATTTCCAAACGTTCGCTTTTGGGTAGTCGAATCAATTCGGTGGTTAAATCTTCGATATTTCGTGTCATGGACTTCATATTCCCCTTTTCTTAATATATTTGGACTGCTACTGCTATTAATATAGCAAATTATTTTTATTTGTCAAGGGCTAAATTCGGGGGTATAAAGAACCTGCGAGAGGTTTTGGAGCTGCTGCAGGTTAATTTTACCAGGGAATCGTCCAATATAATCCGAACACATGCTCACCCAGCTCTCTATCGCCGCCGTCTCTTTGTTTGTAGTTGTTAAAAAACCTCGTAATTGGTGCTGGATTTCTTCAGATTGGGAACCCGAACTCCTTTGGCATTGGCGGGCACGGTGATGATCCCGTACGGTCGCCAATCCGAGCAATTTCGTCCCCAATACAGCGTCAATTGCATGCCTTGAGGCAGCTTCGCATCCTATGCTTGCGCGGAATGGGATTTAGGACTCAAAATCTATGATTCATCCGAAGGTTTCGAACCATCCATGGATTACAATCCAAAGCCATTTCGTCAATTATATAATCAATATTTCTGGATAGAAATGTTGCTTAGGCCGCAATATTTTCGGATTAGATTGTTAAACTGCTGTTCAAGTCTATAGTAAGATCTCTAAACAAGGGGCATCAAAGGCAGACCAATTTCTCCAGGCAAATGATGCTGTAGACACCACAAATTTTTATTGTCCCTTGATTATCAGTCCATCAAACACATTTATAATTCTTCACTCTCGAATCAGCTTACTCACTCGTTTAGCCAGAGCGATAATGGTAAGAATCGGCGGATTACCCAGCGCTTTGGGCAATAACGTCGCATCCGCAACATAGAGATTTTCGGGCAGAGTAGCGTGATGAAAAGTTACCGCTTCTTTTTCAGTCAATGGCAGCATCCCACCGGGATGACCGGCATTGAGGGTGCCTAAAAATAAATCCGGCTTTTTTATCCCCAGCCTTCCCAGAATATCACTACAGAGATCGACTGCCTGTTGCAGATGTTCTTTATCCTGATCAGTGAGAAGTTTGTCTATTTTTCGACCCGATATAGTTCCGCGATTGCTATCGGCCAGTTTGATCATCAAGCTCAGAATACTGCGGCCCGGCTTCCGCCAATTCTTATTGAAGAAAAAACTCAGGTAATCAAAATAGGGCGATACCATAAAATAATCCCGCTGGATCACAAAAGGCATAGCCACCTCTTTGTTCTGTAAGGCGTCCGGCCATTCTGTCGCCACACATAATACCGGATCAACAAATAATCCGGGCTGGCAGTCGATTCCAGAATTTTGCAGGATAACCGGCGTACCCAATCCGCCCGCCCCAAGGATGATCACATCCGCCGGGAAAAACGTGCTACTGAATCGCTTTCCTACCGTTACTCCTGTTGCTGTTCCATTTTCAATAATTATTTTTTTAACCTGGCAGTTAGTGATCAGCTTTGCGCCTTGGGTGATGGCATCCTGCAAAAATTGTCGGCTATCCCATTTTACACCCGAAGGACAACCGAAAATGCACTTGCCGCAATGCTGGCAACGTTCATAGTTGCCCATTTTGGGAGTGGGTTGTGGATTTAAATCCATTCTTTCACAGGTTTCAAATAGCTGCCGAGTCGTTCTGTTCCAGTGTTTCTGATGGGCGGTGGAGATTGGGATTTCTGAAAAGATTTGACTAAATTCATCATCAAGATCGATGCCTAATTTTTTCAAATCATGGTCCATGCGCAGCGCATTGCCAGTGGCGATCGTGGTGGTGCCGCCGGTGCCGATCCCATTTACCAGCACCATTTGTTCGGCTGTTTTTCGAATTTGCATTGCCGGGAAAAGCCAGCGAATTTCCCGCTCGTCAAAAAACAGTCCCGATTTACGCAAGCTCTCCAGCATAGATAGAGAATAGGTGAAAGGGCGAAACGGTTGGCCGGCTTCGAGCACCGTGACATCGAATTTCCCCTGAAGCTCTCTGGCAACGGTAGCGCCAGCAGCGCCACTACCGATTACAATGGCTGTTTTCAAGATCTAATCTCCTTCATGCAAAAAGTTGCCCGGCAGCAGGGTTTTCCTTCGGTTATCCGCTCGTGGAAGACCAGTTTTCCTCCGGCCGAGAGTCCAGCCGCCACTCCTTCGTCCAGCGAAGAGATAATTTCACAAATTTCCGGCGAATAAAATTGGCTGAAAAAGCAGCGCGTGATCGTCACTTCGCCAGACGCATTTCCAGCAAATTCAATTTTGAGTATGTTATAAAGAATTTTGCTTAATAGGATCACTTCTGCTTGATTTTCGATTCGGAAATCATGGCGCAGCTTTTCTCCCATCTGATAAGCGTTTCGATAGAGTCGCTCTTTCACTGCATCGATATGATGATGCTGCTCGATGGCTTCCTCAGCTTTTGTTTGGCTGAAATGGGCATAAGCGGTAAGACAATCATCGTAGCTAAGCATTTTGATCGATGGCACATCACTCTGAAAGGCTGCGGCGGTCAACTCGAATAGCTCCTGGAGCTTCTCTTTTTTGATGAAACCAGGAACATAAATCCGGGCGATATTCAGCAGCAGGTTCATGATTGCCCCTTCCTGATTTGAAGGTAGAAATAGAGCGCCAGCAATCCGATCGAGCTATCCACGATACAATTGGTAATATAGATGAGGTAAGGTTCATGCCAGATAAAAAAGCCCAACGACAATACGGAGCTGGCCAGCTTGGCATGAGTCAAAAGCAGTGGAAAATAGGACTGATCCGGATGTTGGTACATCAGGTAAGCCAATAATGAAACCAGGTACATGTATCCGACCGCCAGGATAAGATAAAAATTAATTCCCGATACTGGAGATTGTTTCATTCCAAAATCTGCGGCGATCGAATTGAAAAATCCCAAAACACCACCGGCAAGGAACAGGAAAATAAGACCCACGATGGCGAAAATAAAAGTCATGAGTAAGCTGATTGTTCGATAATGTTTCATATTATCCCTCTTATTGTGATCGGTCACCTACGGATTGACGAACAAGAAAGCATTCCAAAACCTGGTAGGTTTAGGAATGCTTTCCTGCTTCTGATTCCATCGCCTGGAGCGATGGAATCAGTGGGCATAATAAAGCCGAAAAAATCGGGCCAGGGGTCCGAATTGAACTTCCTGCATCAGGGCGAATGCCTCGTCCCGACTGACAATGGAACTATCTTTCATGTATTTTTGAAACAATTTATAATTCTTATTCATGAAGCAGCACTCTTCGGACGGAAAACACTGTTTCATTTCCGAAAACAGGGTCTCGATGGGCTTTTCTTTAACATTGCCGAAGGTCATCGGCGTAAATACACAGGGACTCACTTCTCCAAAGGCATCGATGTAAATCATTTTATGACCGGCGTTACAGCCAAAATGCTCCTTCCCTTCAAAATGACCGAGGTAGTTGACAGTGATTCTTCCTGCTTTATTATATTGATCCTGAAGCTGGCATAACTGTTTTCGATCATCTTCCGTGATAATCTGTTCTTCATGCCAATAAGCCGCTATTGAGGGCTTGGCTTCGCTCAACCAGGCTTCATGAATATCCAGACTTATCAGGAATTCCAGAAACTCTTCAACCTGGCCATTACGAATCATCTCTCTGGAAAGAACGGCCGACACGCCAACATGGAGGTCACCGATTTCTTTAAAAATATCGATTGCTTTGAGCGCAGCACGAAAAGCGCCGGGATAGCGGCGTGCGTCATCGTGTTGTTCTTCCTGCCAGTGATCCAGGCTCAGGCTAACGTACATCAAACCAGCTTTTTTCAAGTCCGTTGCCAGTTGCCGGGTCAATGTGCAACCGGTGGTGAATAATTTGAGGGCAACTTCCTCGCCAGCGCTTTCGGTGATCTTCACAATGTCTTTATTCAGCAGCGGCTCTCCGCCGGTAAAACCTAGCCAGATCACGCCCATTTCTTTTAGATCCTGAATCAGCTTGATAATGGTTGCCGTATCCATGGTTTTCCCTCGGCGATTTTTATTGTAGCAGTACTGACAATTTTGCGGGCAGGCATTGGTCAATCCGACCTGGGCGTGAGAAGGCCCTTTGGTACGGTCCAACAAATGTTCATTAACAAAACGAGAATATGCCGGGCTATTTAGTGAAGGCAAATGAGAGTGGATTATCAGGTTTCCTCCCAGCTTGATGACTCTGAATTTTTTCATATATTGGAGCAGAAAAAGATTCAATGCCGGTTTGACTTTGATCATGCGATAGTTGGCAACGAGAGACTTCAGTATGTCTGTGAATGTTGCTGGTTTGGTAGGGTTCATTTTTTCCTCATAGTCATGATGGTTTAATTTTCTCTCAGAATGATTCAATTCATCAAATGGTGAATGCAGGGATCGAAAGTGAAGCCCTTGCGCTGCCAGGAGGTGCATTGTCCGCCCGGCTTCGTTTGCATCTCGAAAATCTGCGTGTCGTAACCATTCAATTGAGCATAGACGCCGGCGGCCATGCCACCCATGCCCGCTCCGATAATGATGATCGATCTTGCCATAGCTTTTTCTCCTGGATGTTATGTTTTGGCGGCAGTTATTCCTTCTTCAATTTTTTCGAGAGATGCCCCTTATTCGCCACGACGATCACGGCAACAACAGCCCACATCGCTATTGCTGATACGAGGTCATAGATCAGAAGATTCAACCCTGATATGGCTGGCGGCTCCAGGATCATCGTACTGGCAGTGAGACCTGCGTGCATGAGCATCGCCACCAGCAGGCTACCAGTGCGATCGTAAACCCACACCATGAGTATTCTGAAGGCCGGCAATAGCCCGATAAGATCACCCAATCCTCGCGCCGTCATGAACAGGGCTGGGGAGAGCCCGCCGGCGTAAGCATCGCTTACCCAGATAACATTCAAAAAAATGTGCCATGCGCCCCAGAGCACACCCACGATGAGCCCGGTGATAACGACTCCATAACGTCGCCTGAGTCGCGGTGTCGCAAATCCAGTCCAGCCGAGCTCCTCGAAAAAGCCAACGATAAGTCCTGCCACAATACCCATCACCAGCCTGGTCGCTTTATCGCTGGCTGAGAATATGCCGGGAAGGTATCCCGGTGAGTATAAAGAGAGCGCAAGCAGTATCGCCAACAGTACCAGCGGACCGATCAGAATCGCTGCCGCATACCAGCAGGCGCGCACACGCCATTTGAACAACCGGGAGAAAAGCTCGCGAAAACCCTCCCTTCCAGAAACGAGAGCGGTCAACAGAATACATGATAGACTGGGCCCGGCGAGCACCAACGGGATAAAGAGGGGGAGCAGTCGTTCAAATTGCTCTTTGTTATGCGGAAATCCCCTGGGCCCGCCGCTGACCAGGAATAAGCCGCCCCATGAAATAGCGAAGGTGAGGGTGAAGTAGGTTAGTACCGGGTGATTCTTAATGAATTCCTTAATTGTCTTCATGACATTCTCCTTTATTGTTTAAAACAGCAATGGCCAGCACCACAACCCAGAGCAGAAAAATGCCGATGTTGATGCGCTCCCAAACTCCCGCTAACGGCGTTGGCAGGTTTGCTGCAATTCGGGGACCGGCCTAACTACCAGCGCACCAGGCTGATTGGTCATGGTTTCATCAAAATGCAGCAAAGCGCACTTGCAGAGATGTAGTAAAACCGCTGATGGCTGACATGTTTACTGCCTCGAAGTGCGTCATTGCCAAACGATAGCCAACGCCAATTCCCAGTTGCATAAATTCAGTCAGATTCAGGTTGACAAACAGGTCGGGATCGATGACCGGCATCCCCTTGCCGACCAGCTCTTGATCATCTTTTCGAACATACCCGACGCCGCCATAGCCCACGAGGCAGCTCAATGACAAATGCACTTTATTCAGCATTCCCATCGGATAGTAAAGCCAAAGACCGCCATAAACGATGGAAAACTCGTTGCCCTGATAATCCACTGTTTTCAGCGTGCGATACCCGCTGACGCCAATTGCAAATTTGCGATGGATGAACAACCGAGTGCCCCCACCATCCAGAATCGCCGACTGGCCGTTCAACCGGGTGAATTTCATCGAGTACGTTCCCGATAGATAGGTTTTTGCTTTATTCTTAGAAAGATGCTCCTTGCGCTGGTTGACATCAAAGATGCCATAGGCCAGATAAACCACGCCATAGAATCCGCTCAGCTTTTTTGAGGTCAGATCGGCCACGGTCTCAGCCGGGAGCACGGCCCGATAGCCCAGGCCAATTTTGAGCTTATCAAATTGGGTAATTTTAATGCCCGTTGAAATTTCCGGTTCAAGGGTAAAAAGCGTGGTTGCAACAGTTTCATTCGGTAGCTTTTGCATCGCCCTACCGATTCCGAGCTGGGAACTCACGTTTACCTCGATGGCGGCGCGGGATAAAATAGAATACTCTGCTCCCAATCCGGCATACCACAGGCTAATGCTATCCGGTCCGCCTTCCATATAATTGAACGATGCCAGCCACTTGAATCCGGGGCGTATGACCAGCGCGATGGGACCGCCGCCGATCATGCTGCCCCTGCCATTTATCGGCGTGATTTTAAATTGAGGTCCACCAAAGCCGCCGTAGCCGTGCGGCATGAGCGGCAGTAGAGATCCTTGATTGGAAAGTTCGGCAGATTGCGCCAGACAGTTGGGAATAGAAAAAGCGATAATCAAGCTAATGAGGATTATTTTCATGATTTGCCCTTTGGATAATTTAAAAACTTTAGTCACCATCCTTGATTTCATGATATTGCAAAAAAAGAATTATGAAAAATCGCCAAAGTCATCATCGATTCATGGGCTGATCGATTCGGGCGCTGTCAGTGCATTCTCGATCGCCTTTTGCAGGCATTTGCTCGTCGTTGTCGCACCGGTCACTGCATCGACATTTAGTGTCTGAGCGAAGAGAATTTTGTCGCTAATCCCCTCGGCCAGTTTCGCATAAAAGCTCTGGCGATTTTTCATAAATTTGATGGCTTCGATGCGATGATTCTGGACCATGACCTGAACCTGGTATTGAAAACCATAATTGGCTTCCCCCTGGTAAATTCCATCAGCCAGCCCGGACAGGTTCACATTTTTAATGGGTAGATTTCGATAGGTATTGAGCTACCAATATTGCATCAGCGCGCTCAGGATCGTCAACAGACCAACGACTATGCCAATGATGATCACGGCCCGGCGTTTCAGTTGAAATAGCTTTTTACGTTTTCCCCAGGGTTTGAAGACCGAGATAAGAATCAATGCAGCGAGAATTGCGATTATCACCATTGAATAGGTTGTTATTGTTTGCCGAAGCTGCTGCAGCGTCGACGGATCGGCCGCTTTATAACGAGCGATATCGGCAATGGCCACCAGACCGTTTACCGCGGGGGTTAAAAAAAACATGATCAAAAAGAACAACGCAATCAAGAGCAGCCATTTGATTGCTACCCAATAAGAATCGAAAAATCCCCATTTTGTAAAGAGCGAGAACAACAAACCGGTCAGGATGACGCCGAAGGCGACATTGCTAATGAGGAGGTCGTGAATTCTAAACAGCATTAGATTGGCAGCGTAAAACTGCTCCGCATCAGCCAACCCGCGATTTATGATGTTCAAAAAAAGTAGGGTGACAAACCCTCCAATTAAAAGCGAATTCAAAAAGATATGAATTGTCAATATGATTCGCCTGCCGTTCTGGCCTAACATAAAGAGGTTCGAGTGAGATTTTTCCATCTGTCAATTTCCTCGTGATTGATAAAAATAAGAGAGCGAAAATATAGATTGAAAGATGACATAAGCTGGAAATTATACTCGTTTAGGGTTAAAATTGTAGTCATTGCGAGGCGTTTTTTGCCGAAGCAATCTTATAGTTTTAAAAGGATTGCTTAGCTGAGGAGCACTCGCAATGACACTATAAAAATAACCCTTAACGAGCATAGAATCTTGCAATCTGTTTTCAGAGCATACAAAAAAAATGATGTGTGCGCTGGTGTTCTGGTTAGCGTCCACTTATTTTCTCTTTCGAGCCGCCGGTGCTTTTTCCACCAGTGCGATAAATTCATCGATATCCAGCCAGGCGATGCTTTCGCCAATTAAGGATAGGGGCAGGTCGTCCAGCTTCTTGAACCGTACACAGGACTTGCCTACATCATATCTCTTCCCGGTGGCCCGATAGCGTTCCTCAAATCGCCGCTGCAGCTCTTCGTCGATGTATATGCCCGATAAATAAACCGCGAAATGATTTTTCTGTGAAGCCAGGGCCGCGTACATCAGCGGTTTTCCGTTGTAGGTATTGGGATAGGTCTTCAACGGGACCTGGTAGGTGATCATTCCCCAATTCATCACCTCTTCGAACCCGGCCGGGAGGTATTTCAGAATCACCTGTCGGACGGTCTCGATCACTGCCCGGCGGTCGGGTGGCAGTTCCGAAAGATATTGCTCTACGGTGGCGGCGCTGGATTGCATACATTTTTCTCCAAATAATTTGAGCTTCCAGAATTGCAATTTTCCCACTATCTTTCTGCCAATTGCTTTGCTGGGTAATGCATTGGCTGGCTAATAGCTACCCCAATTGACGCATTCCCTATACATGTTGATCGAACAGAATGGTGTTTCCATCGGGATCGACAATCATGAAGCTGGCGGGGCCGGTAGCTGTTTCGTCTGCCTCAGAAATGAATTTAATACCACGATCTTTGAGCTGGCGCTGCAGCTCTCGAATATCGGTGAATTCTTTCAGTGGCTGAGCATCGGCATTCCAGCCTGGATTGAAGGTGAGTATGTTCTTCTCGAACATACCCTGAAAAAGCCCGATAACATGGTCCCCATTTTTCATGATCAGCCAATTCTGCAATTGATCTCCTGCGAAAACGGCAAAACCCAGCTTTTCATAAAAAAGCTTCGATGCTTCGATATCTTTCACCGCCAGGCTTACAGAGAAAGCTCCGAGTTCCATAATTTCCTCCTACGATTTCAGATGCATAAGATATGGCTATGAATCTAATTAATCTGTCGAACTTCAAAATTAGCGCCCGAGCAAGGCGTTCAGGTGCAGCCGTTTTTGGACACCATCAGGGGATCCCATCAGAAAACTAAAAAGGCGACCGCATGAACATGATGCCGAATGGAAGCGCAACTGGGATTGTCAAGAATCCGAGGAGGGCTCCCAACCAGAGCGGGACACCAAGGATTCGCTTCAACCCAATCGCCTCAATCAAAACAGCCCACAGACTAATCGCAAGATGGGTCGAGCCGAGCAGGTACTGATTCATTCCTCCAAGCGCAAAGCAGAGCCAGTCCCATACCAGGATGAACGCTCCGACAACGATCGTTGGCATGCCGAGCGACTCATTCAATTGCCAACTGAAATTCTAAAATTATCATTATAACCTTATCACATCTTCCAGCGACATAACAATCGCCGAACTCTTCTTGATCATTCGAGAATGAAGATAATCACCAGAAATGCCGCGATGTTCAGAGTCCACGATCCAGCTATGAGAAGCGGCTCAACAACTATCTCACTATCGTACGACTACCTTTAAAACCGCACCCCAATTCCAATTGACAGTGCGTGAAAGATGGGAACTTCTTTGTTCCTCTCAATAAAGCTGTCGGGTTTGTTCCCAGGATAGAGCCCAAAGCCGAGTACATACTGAAGGTTCAAAAAGAATGGAAGCCCACTGATCCGAACGTCGAATTTATATCCTGCCCTGAATTCATTGTACAAATCAAATCCGTTATAATATTTCTTTTCATTCTTTTCATAATACCTATTGTATGCCGGCCAAAGCTGGTATTCGAGATGCAGCTTTTTCCAGAAGAACCTTCGAATTCCAATCGGAACAGTTGGAGCAAATAATTGTCCGATCGCATTGCCGTCTTTATCATCTATCACGGCATTCACATAAGCCAAGCCGATGATCAAAGCATAATTCGGAGAGAATGCGTACGAATATTGGACGGAATAGATTTTGAACAGCGCCACAATAGGAAACGCTTCTATCGAATGTTTATAGACTTTTTCCGGTTGCGAATCGTCGGAATGCTGACCATACACTCGAGAATGGAGTGAAAACGCAACGAATGACAAGAGCATGACGAGAGCGAATTTGTTCATTAGATCACCTCCTACGAGTCTTGAAGAATTCGGAGCAGCTTGGGAACGAATCGGAACGGCAGGGCAGCCGCTGTCAGTTGATCGACGGTTCCGCACAGGTAAAGATCACGCTCGGGACAATAGAACAACCACGAACCGGAGACGCCGGTGTGACCGATGATCGCCGGTATCGGCCTGAGCGGATTAAACAATCGGGGCATTTTTAGGCGCATCATCCCTAATCCATACTCGATGGGCCAGCCGGGCAAACGCAATGCAGCAGCATCCCGTGGAAACCCGAAACGATTCCACTGCTGCTGCATCAGGTTCATCGTCGCCGGGTCATGAAACAATTGCCCGCTAATAAGCGCTCTCATAAAAATCAATTGATCGTCCGCTGTGCTGTAGAGGTCTCGAGACGATTGCATGAATAGCGGCATGTTCAACGGTTCAGCGCCGACCCAGACGGTTGCGGGCTTGGGCATATCATCAGCAGGTAGTTGCTCGGGATGAAACGTGTTGCGCAGCCCAAGCGGACGATACAGCAGCTCGTCAAATATGAGGGGCAGCGGTTTTCCTGTTCGTCTCTCCAGAATTGCGATGAGCAATTGAAAATTGGTATCGGAATAGCGAACTTTTTTCCGTTTGCTCTCCAGCGGCTGCGGAGGAAAATGCGGAACCAGTTTGTTGCGCACATACTCCAGCGTTTCTTCAATACCGATCAGTCGGTCCTCCTCTTTGGCCATCTGCTCTAATAAGCCTTTTCCCCCCTTCGGGCGATCCTCCAGCCAATCAGGCAAACCGGAAGTGTGACTTAATAAATGTCGGATGGTGATTCGCTCGGTATAATCCACCCCATTCAATCTGTGAATTCCGGCGACAAGTGATTCGGGAAGATATTCCATGATGGAATGATCAAGCCCGATCACTGCTTGTTCAGATAGCTTCAGCACAGCGGCGGCGATATACAGCTTGGTAACGCTGGCAATAAAGAACGGCGTGTTCTCACGCATGGGTTCGCCGCCCGGCTGCGCCTCTCCGGCCGTCCCGATCCATCGAAACGATCTATCCCCATTTTCGATTGCGATGACAGCGTGGTGTATTTGCTTTCGGGAAAGGAGCGAAACCAGCGATTTCTCTAATTTCCCAGCAAGTTTATCTGATGCAGTTCCATTGACTTTAATCGAAAAATAAGGGGCTTTGAGGTTTTGCATTTTACTCTCTCCGATGGTTAATAGTAAAAATCTTATGCATCATATTTGAATCCACTCAAAAAACTCGGATCGCCAATTTCGCTAATTTAGGCTAACTGATTTTGTTGACCTTCAAATTAGCGAATCCGTTAATTGGCAGATCGTGCAATTAGTGGTTTTTAGAGTGCAATCATCAATCACAATCCAAATCCACCTTCTACGAGTTCTGCCAATCGTGCCACAAACCGTGCCGCCGGAGCGCCATCGATAACATCGTGGTCGATCAGGATCGTCATCTCTAACATTTCACGAATCTCAATATTGCCTTTATTCACCCCGGGCTTTTTTACGATTGCGCCAAGCGCAAAACAGACGGGATGGATGCTGTATGGAATAAACCATCCTTTGACGGCGCCCATCATTCCGACCGACGTCACCACGACAGTTCCCATCATCTTTTTAATTCTCTTGGGATTCGATAAAATCAGTTTCCAGATCCAGAGCCTGATAAACTGCGGCAGCAAAGCATAAAATTTTATGGGAAGCTTTTGCCGATCTCGCTCGAGCACATAATCGTTTTCATCGGAAACCTTTTGTGCCTTGGCATTTTCGATTTCAGCGGTTATTTCGACGACGCTCTTTTTATTTGCATTTCTAATAATCATCGGCAGCGGTACGGGCACCCCATCGGCGATTTTCTCGACAAGGATCGAGATGTCCACATCATCAAAAATGATCAGCTTGGTTTTGCCTTTTCTCAAAGCGTGGACTTGCTTATGCTCGATGATCGCCTGAGTAATACATTTTAAAATCCAGGCTGTGAAAGAAATTTTCTCGCCAGATTCACTTCGCTTTTGCTTTAATTTTATCCTCGATTCCGTCACATCGAGCTCAATCACCGCCTTGATGTGATGCTTTCTCATCCCGATTTTTCCCACATCCATGGTGAAGAGTCGGGAGGAAGGAAAGGATATGATGGAATGGCTATTAGTCTGGGACATCAGATGATTCCTTTATTTGTCAAGGTTCAATTGAGTATTGGCAATTGAGCCCCATTGGATTTCATAAGCTCGCTCTTTAAGATATCAGATGGCGATGAGCAGATTTAAATAACAAGCTCATCAAGCAATTTAAGAGATCAATTTTGTTCATCCTGGTCGATTCTTCAAATTTTGAGCTTTGAGTTCACTTTTCATCCGATTTATACATGTAAAACGACGCTCTAAAACCCCTTGAATAATCTCATGCACGCTCCTGGCGTGCAAAACAGGCCGAAATCATGTTGATCACGGCAAGCGCCAACAATGAAATACCCATCCAAATCACGCCGTGAGGGAATATCGATGAGATGAACAGATACGGTTGGGCAGCGCTCCATGCTAATGCGGCCAATACGATCATGCCGAATACAAGCTGGAGCGAGCGCAGAATGCGATAATTGTGTGAAAACGGTGCAAACTTTCGGGCGCCGTTACGCAGTCCGGCAATCAATCGATACGCCAGAATCAGTGAAACTAACATAACGAATCCGATGAGCACCCATAGCGCTTTTATGAGCATGGTTATGCGGCCCATTTTGACCGGCTCAATGCCCAGCCACCGTGACCAGTCGGTGAGCACCTGCGCCATGAATGGCCAACTGCGCTGGCTGTTAGTGAGGATAACGATGCCGCTGCCGCTTTCCGGAATGGCATGAAAATGGGTCATCCAGCCATGTCCCTGGCCGCCATGCCATATCGCCTTTCGGCCATCGGAGAGTGTTTCAATGAAATGCCCGAATCCATACTGATCGGCGACAAAGCCAAACAGTCCGGGAATTTCGACCTGTGGCGTATAGATTTGAGCAATGCTTTCCGGCTTAAGCACCTCATGATCGACATGCGCTCCGTCCATGCCGGCGCAGACAAAGCGGGCGATATCTTCGGCCGTGGCAAACAATCCGCCGGAAGCCTTTGCCGGATAAACGTAAGGAGCTACCGCCGTGCCGTTCAGCTCATATCCAGTAGGGATGGCCGGGTGAAGCCGCTCCTGCCAGACAAAACTGGAATGATCCATTCCCAGCGGCGCCAGCACTTCTTCTGCCATGTAGGCGGCGAAATCCCGATCGGCAACCTCTTCGATGAGCAACTCCAGCAGATTAAATCCGACATTCGAATACACAAAACCCGAACCAGGTTCGTGAATCAATCGCATCTCCTGTTTTAAAAAATCACGCAATGTGGGCAAAGGACTTTGCGGCGCATATTCCACACTTTTACCAATGGTGCCCAGCGCCAGACCGGCATTGCCGCTCAACAATCGGCGCACGGTAAACTCTTCTCCAAATTGTTCGGCAGAAGGCAGTTTGAAATCAGGCAGATAGTTTTGCGCAGGCGCATCGAGATCGATGAGACCCTGCTCGACCAGCCGCATGACGCCCCAGGCAGTGACCGACTTGGAGATCGACTCGACCCGACAGACCGCATCTACGGTCATGCGGCGGTTACGCTCGATGTCGGCGTAGCCGTAAGCGACGGACCAAACCAATTCGCCATTCTGCACCAGCGCCATGCTCACACCAGGTATATCATACTGCTTCATGAGTTGCGGAATGCGCTCATCCAGAAAAGCAGAAAAAGGTCCAATCGATTCCCCCTGCCTAAACGAATGTCTGGTGCAACTATTGAACAGGAGTATCATGATGAGAAGCGCCACCACAAAGATGTTGCGCACAACAGGGCGTCTCAAAGGGTTCTGCCCACCTTGCGTAAATTTTCTTCCAAAATTTTTCACGGCGTACTCTATCATTTTGGCCTCATTATCGCTTCATCAAAACGCTTCTGATAGTTGGAAATAAGGATTGATGCCATAACGGCTGAATCCGATGTCGAGCCGAAGATTGATCTTATCAGCAGGCAAAACGGCAAAACGCAGTCCGGCGCCGATGGAGCCTTTGGTTTCTTTAAACTGAAAATCGTTGAACCGAGGCATCACATCGCCGATGCCAGTGAATAATACACCGGAAAATCGTTTGTAAACCGGAAAGCGGTATTCCATCAGGGCAACGGCTGATTTTTGATCCCGAAAGCGGCTGCTATGAATCCCACGCAACAGATCCAATCGGGCAAGATGATTGAAGGGGATGACGCCGTCCATCGATTTCACCACCAATTGAAGAGCCAGGATATGCCGTTCATGTAGTTCGACGAAATGTCGGAAATCGATTGTAAACGATTCATATTCGAATTCGCTGCCCAGCCAATCCCGATAAATCGTTGCATAAAACTGAAGCCAGATACCTTTTGACGGATAGAAAATATTGTCCCGGCTATCCCAGTCGATGATCGGGCCGACGCCTGATAGACGGCTTCCCGTTGAACCGGGCAACACGCCGCTGCTCAATATCCCGTCTTTTTCAACCTTTTGGACGCTGGTGTGATTGAAGTGGTACATCACGCCGAGGCGCAGATTTTTATAGATGCAACATGTCAGCCCTGGTCGAATGATCACATCTTCGGTGGTCACATCCTCGGCATCATCCTCCGCCGTTTGATTGCCAACGCCATAAAACAGATCGGGAAATTTTTGATAGCCCGACATCATTTTCAATTGCCATCTATCCTCATCAAAATAAAAATCCGGATTGAACAAAACGGCGGACTGATTTTTCAGTGTATAGATGGCATAAAAATTCAAATTATCGGGCCGTGCATTCTGATCATGATTCCGATTTCGAATGGTCATGGCCGCCCCGCCGCCGAAAATCAGGGAGGTTTCCGGCGTGTAGAGAATGACCGGATAGCCGGCGAAGGAAATGCGTCGGTTACTTTCGCTGGACTGCTCTTTGCTTTCATCGGCCGGGGATGAAATTTCAAAGCAATAGCCGGATTGGAGCCAAAGCGTGACGCTGATAAGCAAGAAATGAAAAATCTTGTGATGTCTTCCGATCATTTTAAACCCTTTATTCAATTCTCTGCTGCACATTTCTGATCATCAAAACGGCGCAAAGAATGGTGATCACATTAAACGTCGGGATGATAAAAATCGCTGGAATCACCGGCACGCCGTTCAGGGCCATGGCAATCAGTTTCGCCGTCAACGCCGTCATCAATAATGACAGAAATACGATGTAGACGGTGGTCGCCAGATAGCCCATCGGTTTTCGTCGGATGAGCAGCAATCCCGAAACAAAAGCCAACGGAAGCAGCATGCCCAGGTCAAACCCCTGGACAATCAACGTGGTGTAATGCTGCAAGGCATCGGGATAGATGGTACCGTCGAGCAGGGGCGGGATAATGATGCTCAACCAGAGCAGAGCGATGGAGAACGAGTTGAACATAAGAAATCCTCCGACAAATTTCGTCGGGGTTTTGGGTGAGAAATTTTGTTCGAGCTGCGAAACATCGAATGACAGCAGCGTCAGGATCAACCCAAAAGAAGAAAAACATAGTAGCGAGACATAGCCCAGGAACATGATGTTATACATGCCCATGGCCGTGTAGAACAAAAAGGTCACCCAGAAATAGCCCAACGTCCCAGCCAGCAGGAAGCGGCTTCTCAACGAATTTCGGCGATAGCCGATCAAGGCAATCAGCAGCAGCGGAATGCCGATGAACAGCGTGACATAATCCTGGGCAATGCCCTGAATGGCCACATCGGCCGACATGTGCTGATAGAGGCCTTTGCCATAGATTTCCACGGTCTTGCCTCGGATACTCTCATACTGAAACGAGCCAGGGCCCTCCTTGCTAAAAATGCCAAAGGGGGTAGTTAGGGCGGCAATGGCAGCAATGAGAATAACCAGAATGGTGATGGATTTTTTGTATTTCATATTTTTTAACCTCTCTGTTGAATATCCACTCTTTTATGCTTTGAATGAATTAGATCCTCTATTTTCTGTTTCGAGATGCGCCTTCGAAAAGAACAGTTCCCTGTCATACCAGATGATGAGAACGGCAAAGACGGCGACCACTGCTGTTTCGATACGTTTGGTCTCCTGGGTGATGTTGAACATCTCATTGGACAGATTGACGATCAAATGGAACAGAATGGCGGCTACAATGCTTTTGTTGTTTTTGATCCAGATCCAACTGATCACCACGCCCATGGGCAGAATGGCCGCAAAAAAATTGACGGCGTACCAGATGTTCTGATGCAAAATTTCATACTGGTAGGTGTTCTTGACGAACATCAGCGGGACGTGCCACAGCGCCCAGAGGATGCTGAAAATGAGCGAGGCTTTAAAAAACGTATGACGGCTGAACAGGCTGTCAAAAGCATAACCTCGCCAACCCAGCTCTTCAAAAGCGGCGGCAAGCAAAAGCAGCAGCAGCGACGGAACGGCGCCAATTGAGAACGAGAAACCTTCGGACAACCCGAACTGTGAGGTCGAGCCTCCGAAAGGCAGTGAGATGACAATCGCCAATAAAATTGCAATCGGCATAATGAAGAAGAATACGGATAAGGTTCTCGGCTCAATTCTGCTGAGGTTGACCAGCCGATCGAGAAAATCTTTTTTCAGCGCCGAGTTTTTAGAGCCCAGAATCATCACCAATGAGGTGATAAAAGGCGCCATCAGGCCCAACAGCATTAGCAGTATGTGCGCTCCGCTGTCGTCCCAAAAGCTCAAATAAGCGCCAGCAAACCAGAATAGATAGGTAGCGATTAATACCGTGGCATAATAAAGTCTTGAATTGTAAGAATGACGAACATCCATAGTTGAGTCCATAAATGATTACGGGTAACTTTTTTCATCTGCGCCATGCCCGCCGCCCTGTTTCAATCAGGCTATTGCCCTTCCAACATCAGCCATAAAATGGCATGATCTTTCAACGGCCTGAACCATTTGTGCGAGCGATCGCCGATGGTACCTTCCGAGCTATTGGTCAGCGCTGCAAAGGTGATTTGTTCCTGTTCAATAAAATAAGCATGCGCAGCTTAAGCTGTCACTGTTACTTGATGACATTAAGCATTACAGAACAGGGCATCACAAGCGCCAAATTCAGCATCAGGCATGGTAACAGAATCTATATCGCTTTTTTTTGTCAAGGTCCAATTTGGGTGATAAAAACCCTGCGGCAGAGAGCGTCCCTCCCAGAGGTTTGCTGTTCCAGCGTAGTTCATCCATCAAGGAATGGTCCAATAAACCCCGAACACATGTCCGCCCAGCTCCCTATCGCCGCCGTCCTTTTGTTTGTAGTTATTGAACACCTCATAATTGGCGCTGGGCTTGTTCAGATTGGGAACCCGAACTTCTGTGGCATTGGCGGGCACGGTGATGATCCCGTACGGTCGCCAGTCCGAGCAATTTCGTCCCCAATACAGCGTCACTTGCATGCCTTGAGGCAGATAGGCATCGGGATTTTTGGAGTCGTACAGTCGGACGCTTTTGCCGTCCGAAACATCCCGATAGCTTTTGATCGAATGGCAATCGTTCTGGGACAGCCCTCCTAAAACCAGCACCATGTCGTTGCCGCTGCTCCCCTTGAAATCAACCTGATCGTTGAACACCAGATGGTACCACGTGCCCTTGGGACCATAATTGTCGGCAGGATGCAGGCTCGTCTCCTCCTGCATGGTAATCCAGAAAATCACCACCAAAACACCGACAATGCTCCCCGTTGCTGCTGACAAAATCACCCTCGCCATTGCAGATAAATTATCAGATAGGTTCATGTTCATGCTCCTTGGTTTTGGGGTAAGAATTGACCAACGTTTGAATTGATAAGATAAAATAGCTCAAAAGCATCTGCCAATTTGTCGCTTCGAGGGCAAGACCATCAGTTTTGAGGGTGAAAGGGCAAGCTGTCTGTCATACGAAAGGCTTTGGTCAAAGGACATCGGCAATGTGAGTCTTCTCATAAATTTTATTCAGTTCATCATGCGAGCTGATTTTAGCTGTCCAGAATAGCTATTCACGCAATAAAACGCCCGTAGAAGGTTGCCAAGCTCCCGCAGGTCCTCTATTTCAAAATCACCATCCCAAAATAAACAAGCTGCGCAAAGTAGGCATGAAACACCAGGGCGGGCAACTTTTCTCTGAACAGCTTCATTCGCAAGCCAATCAGCGCAAAGAACAAGCTGATTCCGAACCAGGCGATGAAATTTTGGATCGGAATCGAGCCGTCCAGCCAATTCCAATAGCCCAATTTCATGGCCGCAGGTTCCATCACCAGATCGAACAGTACCATCAACAGGCTGATGCTAATCGCCTGAGTGATGAAATGATAATTGGAAAATTTGGGCAGAATCCGCTGCACCACAGCCGTGGAGGTGAGCAACATGCAGAGCCAGGCAAAGCCGATGGCAATGGGCACGTCAAACAGAATCGGCTGCAAGGTGTCACCATAAGCATAATGCCCGAATATTTGGCCAGATATCACACCCAGCCATTCGATGAAGTAACTGGCGATAATCACCAGAATCGACCAGCCGAGCAAGCGAAATCTGGATCTTTGATCAGGCAGAATTTTGAAAGAAACCGCAAAGGCGATGATCGATAGGGCGATTAACAGCGGCGCAGCCAGAATCCGCATCAGCGACTGGAACACGCCCAGCACATGCCAGAGGCCGCCAGCGAAGAGGAAGAAGTAGAGGGCCGCGATAGCGATTTGGTTAAATGATATTCTTTCAGCTACTTTTTTCATTCGATTTTATTTCTGAATCAAGTTTCCATAAACATGGTTCTCTCAGACAGTCATGCTGTATCAAAAGTTCAGGTAAACATTTAGACTGCATGTGGATCGATAGCTATGATTCCTTCGGCAACGTATCGGGAAAAATCTGAGGTATTGAATGTCAAAATATGGGTAATGTTATTCACCAGCATTGCGGCAACAAGACGAGCATCATGAACCTGAACACCAGATACAGCACAATCGACCACAAGCTTTCGCCATTTAAGATAGATGGCTGGTGAATCTGGGAGCAAAGGAAAAAGCCGCTCTGCGATTTGCAATAGCCTATTTGCCTGGATTGCTGTTAGGCCGAAGCCATTTTGCCTAACAGGACGAGTTGACACATTCCAGAATTCAATGAAATTTTGTGAAGTAACTCTTAGCTGATGGTTATCAGAGCGCAATTTAAAAATTGCCGTTCGAACAATCTCATGGCGTGGATCAGATCGATGGACAAAGCGCAGCAAGACGTTAGTGTCAACCAGATAGATCATAATTTCGGATTGTCCTTGTAAATGCTTTCACGGCTGACAGCATAGTCTGACAATGGTGGAAAATTTGGCCCCACATAAGACGCAAATTCTTCGGTGAATTGATCGGCGATTCTTTTAAATTCATCATCCGATAAATTCGAAACTGTTTGCTTGGTCAAATATGCTTCCACGAATTCTGGCGTGAAAACATCCAGCAATAATTCTCGAATAGAATTCATATCCCCGCTGGCAGCTTTCTCGTGGATTTTCGATTCAAGCTCATGAGGGATTTGAAGCGTAATAGTCATTTGATGTCACCTGTCTTGCACAAATTAATTTTTTGCTGCTCACCTGAAATTACCCAATGAAAATTTATTTTTCAAGCAGCCCACGGAACACACAAAAATGCACTGAAAGCGCTTTTTATTTTTTCTTCATTCTCTTCATTCCGTGTGTTTCTTGGGCATAGAATCTTTAGATTTCCATGCCGTAGTTCATTTTAGAAATTTTGATATTGGCTTAAAAACGAAAGGTCTCAGAATTGGAAGCGGACCTCACAAGGAAAAAGCCATTCGGAACTTCATTTCTGTGTCAGTTCCAATTCTGTGTCCCCACAAATTTCTATCCCTTGAAATTCTGAAATGAAAATCTAATCTATAAGCCGCACTCGGAACATTAGAAAATATACTGAAAGCATTTTTTGTTTTTCTTCTTTCGGGTCATTTCGGATGTTTCGTGGGCCAAGTTTTTTTACATTTCATAGCCGTTGTTCATTTCAGAAGCTTCGGTTTCAATTTAAGAAAATTATTCTTCTTTGGCAAGATTTATTTTCATCAAGAGGAGCCAATTTTTTTTGATGTCTCTCCCCTACCCGATTGCTTGTCAATAAGTCCAGCTTGATTTCGAAGCAGTCGAATCTTTCTTCGTCAGAACTGATAATTGATGCTGCTTATTGGCATTCATTCTACGGTTCGTTTAGATATGAGATGCTATTTTTAAAAACTGACAATTAAAATGACTTGATCCTTAGCCTGAACGAAGGCATCAAAATTGTCGACCAGGGCAATAATTTCAGGCTTTCCAATTTCAAGCCACATCCCCATCTTATCCTAATGGGAGATGGGGGTCTTTTTATCCCTTGCTTCTCCCAGGCGACGGCCGTGGTGAGTTCAAAAAAATTGTTTTTGTCCAAATAGCGAATACCCAATCGCTCAATAGCCCAATCCCCTAAAACTCCACCGACACACCGCCGACAGGCAAGGTCTTGTATTGCAGCACCCGCTCCCTGGTGCCATCGTCATTGTAGTTATAATCCCAGATGTTATCCCGATTGTAGATGTTCACAATATCGAAAAAGACCACCAGGTTCCAGGTGTCGAAAATGAAGCGGCGGTCGATGCGGAAATCGAGCCGATGATAAGCGGGGAACCGCTCCGTATTGAGTTCCTGCTGTTCCTGCACCACCCATTTTCGCAATTGCGGGTAATAGACAGGTGCGGTGAACGGTCGTCCGCCCAGGTAGCGGAACTTGCCGCTCAGCTCCACTTCGTCAGCGGGGAAAAACGGCAGCCACGAGAGCGCTTTGTACCAGGCTTTATGCTTCATATTGACGAACCAGAGCTTGCTCTGCAGGTTCTTCTTGTAACCAGTGATCAGGGTCAGCACATTGCGGTAGTCGTAATCCCAGTTGTATTTGGTATTGAATCGGGGATCCACCGCTTGCGAAATCGAGTGGGAATAGCTCACGATGGCCGAAAAGCCTGTGGTGATCTTCTTCTGAAAAAACAGCTCGATCCCCTTTGACTCGCCCGTGCCCGCATTGACAATGCGATGGTCATTGTAATCGAACGGGTCGACTGTCGTTAAGGTTTTATTCATCGGCACATCGGAATATTTTTTGTAGAACGCCTCTACCACCAGCTTGATATCGTCCCTGAACAAATATTCCACTCCTGCGATGTACTGATCGGTGAATTTATTCTTCAAATCCCTGTTGAGCGGATTGGCGGCCAGCTCGACATAGGCGGGCGATTGATAATGTTTGCCGTAAGCCAGGTTCAATGTCAATTTGGGATTCACAAAATAGGAAAATCCCAATCGGGGGCTGATTGAAGCAAAGCTATTGTAGTCGAAGTAATCATAGCGCAGTCCCGAGGTGAGGCGAAAGTGCTTCAAGAAATCCAGCGAAGCCTGGGCATACAGCGCTCCTTTGTACGAGCCGATATTGCGATTGATCCGCAGCTCAGGGTAAATCTGGAACGTATCAAGAATGGCCATTGGATTGGGTCCGAGATAGTCGTAAACGAACAGCGTATCCGCCTCATCCCAGACATCGTAATCGAATTGCACCCGCTTAAACGAAGCGCCGAAATTCAGCTCTAGATTTTTGTGCGCTTGAAAGACGAGATCGGATTTCAACGTGTATTCCGATTCCCTGGAATCGTTGGTGAAATAGGGATCTCTCACCCCTGGGGCAGGTCGGTCATAAACGTAGGCGTAGAAATTACTCCTCACCCCTGACAGCGTGACCAGTGAGTAGAAATTTTTAGCCCATAAGGATCGCAACGTCAGCCCCATGACGACCTGGGAATTTTTGGTATCCACATTTTGCGCACCCCGACCATACCCCGCCTGGTCGCCCTCTTCGATGTTGATATTATCATTTCCGTAAACCGAATTGATGTAGAGGGTGTTTTTCGGATCGAGATTGAGCGTCATTTTGCCCTGCAAATTGTAATAGCGAGGCACCGCTGTCAATCCCGTGGATGAGATGATCAAATCGAGATAGCTTTTGCGGGCGGAGAAAATATAGCTGCTACCATTGGATCCAATGGGTCCCTCAGCCAGCACCCCAACGCCTGCCATGCCCAGACTGCCCTCGGCTCGGAATCGTTCGGTGGAGCCGTTGCGCAGCGAGATGTCCATCACGGAAGATGCCTTATCGCCGTACTTGGCAGAAAAGGCGCCTGCGTAAAAATCGATATTGCGGACCATGTAGCTATTAAGCATGTTGATCGGCCCACCGCCAGCGCCCTGGATAGCGAAATGGTTGGGATTGGGGATTTCGATATTGTCCATCAGGAACAGGTTTTCGCCAGGGTAACCGCCCCGAATGATGATTTCGTTGATCTGGTCGCTGCCCGAAACCACAGCGGGAAGCGCCTGCACCGCCCGTTGAATATCCACCAGGTCGCCAGGGCTGCGCCGAATCTCTTCAAAATCCATGCTGCGAGTGCTGACCACAGCCTCCTTCGCCTTCTGGAAATAGCTGGCCGTCACCTCGACCGATTCCACCTCCAGCGCCGTCTCTTCCATCTGCACCTCCAGCACGGTGGAGCGATTGGGATTGACGATGACGTTGCTCTTTTTGACCGTGATGTAGCCGAGGTAAAAGATCGTCAGATTATAACTGCCTGGCTGAAGTCGATCAATAACGAAATTGCCACTCAAATCTGTGGCAGCACCTCGGTTCGTTCCGTCGACAACGACATTGGCGCCGACCAGCGGCTGGAGATTTTTTTTATCCACCACTTTGCCTGTGATGCTGCCTGGCTTTTGATCGGCCAGTGATGGATGGATCATGGCTAAAATTAAAACGGATGTGATGATATATTTCATAATAATTTTTTCCTTGATAAAATTATTTAAAAAACGCTCCAACGGATTGAAACAACCCAACGGATATTTTTAAACCTCAAATCTCAAATGTCAAATCACAAACAATTTTCAAATTCAATTTTCAATTGCCAAACTGTTCTGGGATTTGGGCATTGCGGATTGAAATTTGTTTGGAATTTGTTTTTTGTCATTTGGAATTTTATCCGTTGGATTTTTCTATCCGTGGGTAAATTTTTTTTGACTCCAACGGATCGAAGCAACCCAACGAATGTTTTAAAATCCAAATTGCAAATGTCAAATCACAAACAATTTTCAAAATTCAATTTTCAATTGCCAAACTGTTCTGGGATTTGGGCATTGAGGATTGGAAGTTGTTTGGAATTTGTTTTTTGCCATTTGGAATTTTATCCGTTGCTTTTTCCATCCGTGGGTAGATTTAATTAAACATTTCTTGACTCCAACGGATAGAATCTACCCAACGGATATTTTTAAACCTCAAATCTCAAATGTCAAATCACAAACAATTTTCAAATTCAATTTTCAATTGCCAAACTGTTCTGAGATTTGGGCATTGAGGATTGAAATTTGTTTGGAATTTGTTTTTTGCCATTTGGAATTTTATCCGTTGGATTTTTCTATCCGTGGGTAAATTTTTCTTGACTCCAACGGATCGAAACAACCCAACGAATGTTTTAAAATCCAAATTGCAAACGTCAAATCACAAACAATTTTCAAAATTCAATTTCCAATTGCCAAACTGTTCTGGGATTTGGGCATTGCGGATTGAAATTTGTTTGAAATCTGTTTTTTGTCATTTGGAATTTTATCCGTTGGATTTTTCTATCCGTGGGAATTATTTCTTTAAAGCTTTCTTTGCCTCCAGCCCCGACTTGGATCCAGGCGCTTCCTTGATTGCCAAATCAAACATCTCCTTTGCCTTTTCAGGCTGGTCGTCTTTTTCCAGCGCCTTGCCAAAGTGCAAATAGACAAATGCTCGATGGTCTGGCGTCCAGGATTCAAATTTTTTATGCTTGATGATAAAGTTAAAATCCTCGATGGACAGTGGCAATCGCTTCATGAACTTTGGCACCTGATAGCTATTCATCGCCCGAATCAATCGAACATCAAGGTCATCGGGATTCATCTGAATGGATTTGTCGAGCTGTTCGAAGCCTTGTTTGGCAAATTTAACTTTGGCCCAGGGCATGCTGGCGTCCCTGGCCTTAAGGCTTAAAATGCTGCCGTAGTATCCCGTAGCCAGAGCATTATTCGGATCGAGCGACAGGGCTTTTTTGAGCAATTGCTCGCCCTGCTCCACTGCCTTTGAATTCCCTGCCACGCCCAGATCGTGATAGTGAACGCCCAGCGCTATTAACCCCTGGATGTTTTGGGGATCATTTTTAATGATGGTTTTGAGTGAATCTACGTTCGTTTGAGCATAGAGAGAGGTTGTGATAATAATAGCTACAAATAGTTGGAAGAACTTTTGTACCATATCGACCTTTCATTTTTTACCTTTAACGATTTGAAAGCGATATTTTCTCCAACGGATCGAAACAACCCAACGGATAATTTAAAATCCAAATTGCAAACGTCAAATCACAAACAATTTTCAAAATTCAATTTCCAATTGCCAAACTGTTCGAGGATTTGGGCATTGAGGATTGAAAGTTGTTTGGAATTTGTTTTTTGCCATTTGGAATTTTATCCGTTGGATTTTTCTATCCGTAGGTAGATTTAATTAAACATTTCTTGACTCCAACGGATAGAAGCAACCCAACGGATTTTTTTAAACCTCAAATCTCAAATGTCAAATCACAAACAATTTTCAAATTCAATTTCCAATTGCCAAACTGTTCGGGGATTTGGGCATTGCGGATTGAAATTTGTTTGAAATTTGTTTTTTGTCGTTTGGAATTTTATCCGTTGGATTTTTCTATTCGTTGGAAATAAACGTAACCTTCACCTCAGAGATGATGGGCACGTTGAGAATCTTATCACTGATTCCATTGCTCGGAGCAATGGAATCAGCTCTGGTATTAATTCTTCTTGTTATCATCCAACAATTTCAACAGCTCGGGATCTTTGCATTCCTTTTCATCCTTGTGCTTCGGATCCTCGCACTGCTCTTTGATCATGAACTGCCTGATCAATTCTTTGGCTCGATCGAACCGCACCCGTCCCTCATGCGCCATCTGGTTGGCGACTTTGATAGCCAGCTCGCCCAATGCGCCTGCAAAGACCGCCACGTTCTTAGCATGCAAGGTCATGTGTCCCTTTTGGATGCCTTCAGTGGCCAGGGTCCAGATGGCGGCGAAATTCTGGATCAAGCCTGCGGCAGCGATCACCTGTGCCAGTTCTGAGGCTGTTTCGACATTCATCAGCCGCAATAGAATTTTGACACCAGGATGAATTTTGGTGACGCCGCCGACAATGCCAATGGCCATCGGGATTTCGATTTCGCCACACAGATGACCCACTTCATTGAAATAAAATTTAGTCACAGGCTTGTACCTGCCATCTCTTGCAGCGTAGGCATGAACGCCCGCCTCCACGGCTCGCCAGTCATTGCCCGTAGCGATGAGCACGCCATCGATGCCGTTCATCACACCTTTGTTGTGCGTGGCCGCCCGATGGGGATCGGCTTCGGCAAAATGGTAGGCCTTGACCAGCCGTTCCGCTGCCTCTCGCCCACTGAATCCCGCCCGTGCCAGGCAATCGACATTGTTCAGCTCAAACCTGACCTTCGCCATGCGTCGATCCGACAGATTGGACACTATCTGACAGATCACCTGTCCCTCGACCAATTCGGCGATGATCGGCCCCAAATTTTCCGCCATGGTATTGACGATATTGGCGCCCATGGCGTCCCGACAATCCACCAGCAGATTGGCGATTACCATCGGCCCGCTGAGCGTATCGAGAATTTCGACCTCGATATCCCGAGCGCCACCGCCAAGTCGCACAATTGTAAAATCGTTTTGATTGGCCACGCTGAGCAACCGCTCCTTGTTTGCTAAAATTTTCTGTTTCGCTGCTTCGGGATCCGCCACATCGGTGATCTGAATCTGGCTGATCATGATCGGCTCGCTCGCCTGGCCCACCATGGTGCCGTTCTCTCGAATCAGGCGGGCTGCATTGCTGGCGGCAGCTACCACCGATGATTCTTCGATCGCCATCGGCAAGAGATAATCCTTTTCATTCAGCCGCAGGTTCACTGCAATCCCAAGCGGCAAACCGAACACACCGATCGCATTCTCGATCATAAGATCCGCCAGTTCGGGCGTCAACGTTTCCCGCTTCAAGATAAATTTTTCATTTCGGGTCAGCTTCAGCCAGTCGTCCAATTTATCCAGCCGCTGCGCCAGATCCAGCTTATAAAAACCAGGAATGCGAGAGGTTTTCCCGTTCGTTTCGAATTTCTTGTCGGCTTTAAATGTTGTTAACGCTGGTTCCATTTTCATCACTCCAAATTAAAAACATCCAACCTAAAAAACATAATACAACCTGAAATTCTAAAATGAAAAATTTACCCACCGAACACATAAAGCTATACTAAAAGCACTTTTCATTTTCTTCTTTCCTGTCGTTTCGTTTGTTTCGTTGGCAAAGGGTTTTAATATTTTACTGCCATGATTCATTCTAAAAATTTTGTTATTGGTCTCAGAAACGAAAGGTCTCAGAATTATTGGACACGGAAAAAGAACTCTCACGGAGAGCAGCTTTTCGGAATTTCATTTCTGTGTCAGTTCTAATTCTGTGGCCCCAAAAAATTTTAATTACCCGAAATTCTAAAATCAAAATTTATTTTTAAAGATCCCTGCGGAGCACCTAAAAATAAACTAAAAGCACTTTTCATCTCTCTTCTTTCGTGTCATTCCGTGTGTTTCGTGGGCAAAGGGTTTTAATATTTTACTGCCATGATTCATTCTAAAAATTTTGTTATTGGTCTCAGAACCGAAAGGTCTCAGAATTATTGGACACGGAAAAAGAACTCTCACGGAAAGTAGCTTTTCGGAATTTCATTTCTGTGTCACTTCCAATTCTGTGGCCCCCAAAATTTTAATAACCCGAAATTCTAAAATCAAAATTTATTTTTAAAGATCCCTGCGGAACACCTGAAAATAAACTGAAAGCACTTTTCATCTCTCTTCTTTCGTGTCATTCCGTGTGTTTCGTGGGCAAATGATCTTTAAATTCCTCTGCCTCGATTCATTTGAAAAATTTAGGTTCAAATAAATTTCAATTGCCAAATTCAATTCCCAAATTCTATCACTTCAATTACTGGCAACCTTTGAAAGGGCCGAGAATGAAAAATTGAAAATTTGATGATTGAATTCTCTTTGGAATTTGATTTTTGTTTTTAGAATTTTTCAAAATATTTCTCCCCAAAAAGCACCGTGGTACCCCAAAAGTATGGCCTGCGGCACTTCGGCACGGGCGATCTCTTGCATCGATTCGGCATCCAAAATTATCAGATACGATCGCTCAGTCTGCTCATCAAGAATGACGGACAGCAGGACGCCGTCGTCCTCTTTGGTGCGATAGGGCATGCCCACGAATATCGGCTCGCCTGGGTAGCTATGGCCATCGAACCAGATTTTCGTCTGGCCGCCTTGGAGATCGAATTTCACCAGTTGATTGTAGAACCCCTGCCGCTTCTGTTTATTCACGCTCACGCCATAGACAAAGCGATAGTTGCCATCGAATTGGTGGCGCTGGTAATCGAAATTGCTCAGCTCCAGGCACTCATCGGATAGAATTTCCTGGCGGATCGTTTTGGCTTTTAAATCGATGCGATAGCGACGCAGATCGCCGAAGGGAATTTCATAATCTGGCCGCCTCATCCGATCCAGATAGAACGCTTTGATCACCTCGGCATCGGGATAGCTGTTCATGTCCACCACCAGTTCCTCGCCCTGCTCAAAGGCATTGATATGATGAAAGGCAAAGAACGGATCGGTTTTGATGCGTGCGATCACTTTGCCAGTCGCCCGCTCCATGATGTGAAAGACCGTCCCCCGTTTGGGTTGCCATTTGAAATTTTCGATAAACGGTTTGATTTGAAACAGCAATGCCAATGGCTGTACCACCAGGGGATATTCCGTCAAAATCAGATAGTTCGGGCTCAGCCCGAAGCTGTGCAGATACGACGGCTGGCTCACGGGGATCTCTCCCACCACCTCGGTTCGACCATCGCTAAAAATACGGAGGAAACGATAATGGCTAACCCGACTGAATCGAGTGACCAGTTGATAGACCGTATTTTCGGCAAAATCGAATTGCGGATGAACAGTGGTGATGTGCTGCTTGTATCTTTTTTCGTAATAAAAAACACCCAGCGTGTCCATCGTTTTTGGATCGAATTCGAGCTGCTTCGAAGTTTCACCCAATGCCAGGTATTTCCCAGCAATTTTGGCGAGGTTCACCTTGGCGCTATCTGTGATCCGCTGATCGAAAACAGCGAAAATTTTGCCCAATCGAGAACGAGTCGGATCGGTGGCAAATTCTGAATAGCGCACCCTACCCGTAGCCATGGCTTCGTCGTAAGCGGCGCAATGCAAAAATTTATTGGAATAGGTCACTCGGCCATCGGCGATGACGAACTTGTGCAGCATGGCCAGGCCATCGAACCAGTGGCGATAGGCCTCGTTCGCAAGCTCGAACGTCCCAGGTCCGTTGCGGAACAGGGTACCGTTCAGCCAGCCTGGAATGGTGCCCTTGACTGGCAGTTCCTGACCGCTGTATTCGGCCTGGGTTTTGGTTAGACCAAGTTGATAGAATTTTAGCATTCGAAGCATTCCTCCTGTATTCATTTCTCACGGATCACAAGACCGCCACAGATGAAATCTTCGATTTATCTCAGCGATCTCTCCATCAGCCGTCGCTTAATCTGTATTTACCACGGATCAAATGACAGCCACGGATAAAATTTTGACCACCCGTGGGCGGTTTTTGCTTCAATCGTTATTTAAACATCTGCCACCTGGAGACAAAAACCTCCAGAATGATTATTTAGATTTCTTTTGGCACTATTCCCATCAGGCATCGTGCAATTATATTTGCCACCCAAGATGAGTAGTTCTTTGTTTATGCGTTTCGTTTATTTCCCCATAGACAGTCGAATCATTATGGATAACCATAAAATGAGAAAATATTGCCGTTGTTACCTTCTAAGGGAGGTCTGACCATCATAATAGATGGCTCTGATCTCCAACTGTTTTTTCCCAAAATTCAAAAACAAACCCAATCGCATCTTTGATGTTCTTAAGTATGTCATCATCCTGGCGACATCATAAGACGAAATTTCGTTGCCAAGAGCTTTTACACCAATTAAAAATTTCCGATCAACCACGATAAATGGTAGTTGAAAATGCCTAATAAAGTTGCCATCAAATGAGACTGAGATCTCGGTTTCAGTACTCCAGTCGATTTTCTTATGGGTTAATTCAGCCTTCAGTAGCTCATAATAGATTTTCTCGCTATATCCCAGGCCGTGGAGTTGCAATACATCCAGAATTGCCTTTCGTACCGACGCCAATTCATTTCTTTCTTCATCTGAGAGCTTGTTTTTTAAATGGTCATAGTTTTCGGAAATTGCGTATTCCTTTTTCGAATATATCATCCTCTTTATGATCGCTTTTTCGAATCCAAAATTGATCAGTAGCCCCAACCTTTTGTTCCAGAACTTCAGATACTCCAAAATCTGTCTGCTGTGATCAGGTGAAAAATTCGATTGAATCGCCTTCAATTCCAATATAACGAGATCCTCGACCAAAAAATCGCACTCGAAGGTTGTGATGAGTTGGGAACGATGGCACAGCGACTCTCGATGTTTGGATTTATAAAAAATCCCGTTTTTCTCAAAATACAATTTAAGCCCTTGATGATAAATCTCCTCGTTAAAACCGCAACCGATGTGATTATGAACATAGAAGACTGCCTTGCGGATCTGATATGTCAGGTCATCATAAATTAATCCCATAACAGGCAATCCTCCCTATCTTTTCGAGGGAAAATAGCACATCCACTGACAGAATAGTTAATTTATCCATTTCTCATTCTCCTATCCGTGGCAACTATCTTCCCTGCAGATTAATTCCACAACAGAATATTTCAAAAAAATTATTCATGGCTGTTTTCACATCTGTAGGAACCAGTTTCGCCGCAGATTACATTAACTCCTCAGACCGAATATTGCCTCACAATCATCCATGACAGGTCTTTCATCTGCGGTGAAAATCTCTCCCGAAAATTCAACCCAACTACAGATGCAATATCTCCAAAATATCATCCGTAGCTGTTTTATCATCCGTGGGAATTATATTCTCCCACAGATTCCAACACAACCAAAGACGTATTATCTCAAAAATATCATCCGTGGTTGTTTTATCATCCGTGGCTGTTTTATCATCCGTGGGACAAAATTAGCTCGGATCAATCAACTCCGCCGCAATCTTCCCAGACGAAAGCACCGCAGGAACGCCCGCTCCAGGATGTGTCCCTGCGCCAACGAAATAGAGATTATCGAACTCCTCCGATTTATTATGCGGCCGCCAGTAGCCCGATTGGAGCAGGCTGGGTTGTACGGCAAAGGCAGCCCCAAGGTAACTATTTAACGTATTTTGGAAATGCGGCGGATCGATATGGTGCAGCGCAATGATATTCGCTCGCAGATCAGGCAGATAATGATCCTCCAGATACTTCAGAATTTTCTCCTTGTACGGCTCGATCTCGTTCTGCCAGTCGATTTTTGCCCGCAATGTCGGCACCAGGGATAGCACATAAAATGACTCGCATCCCTGTGGCGCAATCGACTCATCGGTGATTGTCGGCATGTGCAGATACAACGAAAAATCTTCAGGCAATTTATCTCCCGTGGTGATGTCTTTCAGCAAGCCCTTGTATCGTGGCGCAAACATGATATTGTGATGCGCCAGCCTGGAATCGAGATAGCGCCGCTTGGTGCCAAAATAGATCACCACCAGCGACATGCTGTATTTCATTTTATCGATAAAGCGGTTGGTGTATTTTTTTCGATATTGCTCGGGGATCAAATAGCGGTACGAATAAGCCACATCGCCATTGCAAACCACCACATCGGCATCCTCTTTGGTCCCATTGGCCAGCCGCACGCCCGTCACCTTGCGATCTTTGATCAAAATTTCCTTCACTTCGGTTTCGAGATAAGCCCTGCCACCCAGCTCTTTGAACAGACGCCCCAGGCCTTCCACCACCGATCCCGTTCCGCCGATCGCATAATGCACCCCCCATTGCTTTTCGAATTGCACGATCAACGTGTATAACGCAGGCGTTTTGAACGGACTGCCGCCCACCAGCAGCGGATGGAATGAAAAGAACCGCCGCAGGTATTCGTCCTTGATATAGCGAGAGACGAACGTGTAGGTACTCAATTGCCCTTGCAGCCGCATCACACCTGGCATGATCTTCAGCATCTTCTTGAATTCAAGAAACGGCTGATCTGTGTAGGGATGAAACAAATTGAACATCTTTTTGGTTTGTTCAACGAATTTATTATAGCCCTTCACATCCGCAGGATTCCATTTTTCAATCTCCTTGACCATGTCCTCATGCCGAGCCCGATAATCGAACGAGCGACCATCGGGCGCAAACAGTCGATAGAAGGGATCCAGCGGCACCAGCTTGAAATAGTCCTCCCGCTTTTTCCCCGCTGCCTCGAAAATTTCATCGAAGATATAGGGCGCCGTCATGACCGTTGGCCCCCCATCAAATTTAAACCCATTGATCTCGTACTGATACCCTCGACCGCCCAACTTATCCCGCTTTTCAAATAAATGAACTTCATGCCCTTTGGCAGCCAGCCGATTGGCCACTGCCAACCCGCCAAAACCACCGCCGATTACGATTATTTTTTTCTTCATCAATTGTCCCTCTCTCGCTACGATGATGTTTATTTGATGAACCGACCAATACGCTTCTCTACCGATTTAAGATCAGCAACTAATATTTTTTTGATAGTTTTCCCTTTGAGATGGCTTTGCCATCCATGATTAAAATATCATCAGCAAAAAGCAGCTCAAAACTTTCGATATCCAAAATCAATTTTCGTGTGGTTTGAACAGCAGGTTGAAACATGGACACCAATTTCTTCAATCGGCTGATCTCTCACCGCCCACTCTTTGAAAAACGATCATCTCATCCTCATACTGACCACTGAATACTGATTACTGATTACCGATTACTGATCACTGATTACTGATTACTAATTTCTTTCGACTGCCGACTGAAGACTGCCAACTGCTGACTGAAGAATGATCACTGACTACCTCTCACCCTTATCTCCCTCCCCTTCCACCGAATCGTCCCCCGATTGATGCTCCAGAACGAATTCAAACCGATGACCATGGCATAGAGCATCGAAATGGGATGCAAGATGACGCTGACCCAGAACGGATGTTTGTATTTGATCGAAATCAGGATTCGGATCAGCAGGTTCATGCCGATGGCGATGAACGCCAGGGTTCTGATTGCTGGAAAAGGCCAAAAGACATACGGACTCACAAAGGCAATCAGCATGGAAAAAATGATACCGAAAAAAACGATGTTATTATAGCCTGCCAGCCCATAAAAATTTTTAGAGAAGCCATGCCAGACTTCGTTGGCGTTCTGATACATGCGACTGAACACGGCATCAGTGCCCGCCGTTGTCAGGGTTTTAATCTTTTTCTTCTTCGCCAGTCGGGCCAAAAATGTATCTTCCACCAGCTCGTTTTTCACGGTCTCATGTCCGCCGAGCTGCTGGTAGGCTGCTTTGGTGAAAGCGATCCATTGGCCATTGGCCGCTGCCATCGATGGAAATGGCAAATAATACGTCGCCCAGAGCGGCAGTGTGCCATACACAAAAATATCCATGATCGGCACAATCATCTTTTCAGCCAGCGTCACGGTCCATTGCTGCGGAAAGGCGGAGATCAGTCCCAGCTTCAAATGCTGAATGTGGGCAACGGTATTCTTCACGGCAAACGGTGCATGGCGATTATCCGCATCGGTGAAAATCAAAATATCGCCTGTTGCCACCTGGCTGAGTTGATGGCACGCCCAATTCTTCCCCATCCAGCCAGCGGGCAGGGCTTTGCCGTTGATGAATTGTATTCGCTGATCCCGTTTTTGATGCTCCTGAATAATCTGCAACGTCCTATCTTCCGAATGATCGTTGAGCACGATGATCTCAAAATTGGGGTAATCCTGCTTCATCAACCCATCCAGGCACTTGCCGATGTTCTGCTCCTCATTCCGAGCAGGGATCAAGATTGAGACCGTTGGTGTCGCTTTTGGTTTCGGCGCTCGAGCGATTTTAGGCGCTGTGAAAAAATTGAACACCGTGGTTGATAGGATCATTAAAAGGATGACAATTGCAATGTACAATAAAATATGCAATTTTTCTCTCCAATTTGATTTTTTAGATTGCTCCCAACAGTCCCTATGTTTAAATGTGCGATAAAAAGAGCTGATTTTGAGTCAAAAAAATGCTATATTCAAAATGACGAGCACCATAATAACAACCATAATCATTCATTTCGTTGAGGGAGGTAATCATGACCAAGCACCCGTTATTTGATTATACGGGCCAACACATTTACGTTGGCATTGATACTCACAATAGTAACTGGCGAGTCAGTATTTTCATTGA